>ULTB01029627.1_pt1 | contig 10901 bp, 9 predicted proteins | sample 1957251 | NCBI WGS metagenome assembly ULTB01 (sample SAMEA4835724, study PRJEB28245) | human gut metagenome | biome: gut microbiome; material: fecal sample | place: Denmark | collected 2008
ATTGCCGGCATCACGACCGTGCTGCTCGTCCTGCTCTACGGACAGGCGCGCATCTTCTTCGCGATGAGCCGCGACGGCATGGTCCCCGCGAACGTCTGCAAGATCCACAAGCGCTACCACACGCCCTACATCGTGACCGTCGCGGGCGCCGTCTTCGTCTCCATCATCGCCGGGCTCGCCCCCATCGGGCTCATCGCGGAGATGGCGAACATCGGCACGCTCTCCGCGTTCACCGTCGCCTCGCTCGGCGTCCTCGTGCTGCGCGTGACGAAGCCGGACCTCCACCGCACGTTCCGCTGCCCTGCCGTCTGGATCATCGCGCCGCTCGCCATCCTCGCCTGCGCCTACCTCATGGCGCACCTCCCCTACGAGACGTGGATCCGCTTCATCGTCTGGTGCGCCATCGGCTGCCTCGTCTACTTCGGCTACAGCTACCAGCACAGCACCCTTGGACGAGCGCAGCGGGCGGAGGAATATGCAAAACACGAGGAATAGACGCCCGTCCCCATGCACAAGACCACACACATAAAACAGCACGATGCCCCTGGGCAGAAGAGCAAACAACTCTCTACCCAGGGGCATCGTGCTATACCACTGTGCCCGCACCATCTGCCGCTACCGCGATGAAATCATCCAGCACCGGCCGCATCTAAACGGAGTCATACAGCAAGAGATACCGAGAGGTGGATGACCTCCATCTCTCCCGCTACGCCTGCTACCTCATCGCCATGAACAAAGACCTGCGTAAGAAGGCCATCGCCCTAGCACAGACCCTACTTCGCCGTCAATACGCACCAGCAAGAGCTCATCGAAAATCAAGGAAGCGCTGATTAGAAAAGGGAATTCAACTTTGACTTTTTACCATCCACTCCCCTCATACGAGGAGCGACGACGCGCATCATCTCAACAATGTATTCTGGAAAATTTCAATCCACGCCCCTCATACGAGGAGCGACACCCCGCGGTGTGTGCTATCATCGGTAACACATATTTCAATCCACGCCCCTCATACGAGGAGCGACACCTTCTCGGCGTTCAGCCATCGACAGACACCGGATTTCAATCCACGCCCCTCATACGAGGAGCGACTCTGCCAGGTCAACGACGTCGCTCTGGTTCATCTTATTTCAATCCACGCCCCTCATACGAGGAGCGACATCTAGGTCCATGCCCTAGCATGGCGCTGCTCAATTTCAATCCACGCCCCTCATACGAGGAGCGACACTATCGTAATCGTGTACGGATTCTTTGGGTCTTTATTTCAATCCACGCCCCTCATACGAGGAGCGACAAAAGCCGTGGAAGATCGAGTACCCGGCGCAGATGATTTCAATCCACGCCCCTCATACGAGGAGCGACAGTCGGGCGACAGGCCACGGCGCTCGATGCTCTCATTTCAATCCACGCCCCTCATACGAGGAGCGACTCCGACCGCCAGGGGCGCACGGTCTGCGGTGATGCATTTCAATCCACGCCCCTCATACGAGGAGCGACGCGTCGCGCATGGGATGGCGCTCGCCGTCAGCATATTTCAATCCACGCCCCTCATACGAGGAGCGACCATCAGCATCAATGTCGGCCGCAGCAGCCTCAATAATTTCAATCCACGCCCCTCATACGAGGAGCGACCGACACTTCTCTGCAACACCATCATAATTAAAGATATTTCAATCCACGCCCCTCATACGAGGAGCGACTTGCCGCGTTGATGACTTCATGGATTTTATCGAATTTCAATTCACGCCCCTCATACGAGGAGCGACGTGTTGGTACTCCTGCAATTCGATCTTGCCGCTGCCATTTCAATCCACGCCCCTCATACGAGGAGCGACGAGGACGTGCCGGAGCAGTATCGCGAACTCGCATTTCAATCCACGCCCCTCATACGAGGAGCGACCATCTGTGCAATTACTATGCTTTTCAACTTGCGTATTTCAATCCACGCCCCTCATACGAGGAGCGACCGTGCTTGGCTCGCCAGCGCCGGACAGCCAGCCGCATTTCAATCCACGCCCCTCATACGAGGAGCGACTGTATCCAATGGCGTATCCTGCGCGCTCAGGCAAAATTTCAATCCACGCCCCTCATACGAGGAGCGACAATCGGGGACAGTTTATCAAGACTTCCAATGGTATTTCAATCCACGCCCCTCATACGAGGAGCGACATGGGCGCGTCCTGCCGCGTGCCTGCCGTGCTTGCGATTTCAATCCACGCCCCTCATACGAGGAGCGACCGGCGCAGGCATGGCTCGACGCGCACGGCATCGAATTTCAATCCACGCCCCTCATACGAGGAGCGACTCGAAGGTGTCAAGACCATCGCTATTAACGGGGTATTTCAATCCACGCCCCTCATACGAGGAGCGACAATGAGACGCGCATCGACATCGCGCTCTTCGTCGAATTTCAATCCACGCCCCTCATACGAGGAGCGACCTGAGCAGGAGCTTTGCGAGATGATGGACGCGATTTCAATCCACGCCCCTCATACGAGGAGCGACCTGCGTCGGCACGTATGTCAAGCGCGTCGCGTCGGATTTCAATCCACGCCCCTCATACGAGGAGCGACGAAAGGATGATAGACTATGCCGAACTGGACGTACAACATTTCAATCCACGCCCCTCATACGAGGAGCGACAAGACCATCGTTTCTATACTCATTATCTCACAAGGGATTTCAATCCACGCCCCTCATACGAGGAGCGACCTCGCGAAAGAGTGGGGGCTCAGGTCTGCACCACAGATTTCAATCCACGCCCCTCATACGAGGAGCGACTTGCATTGCCGCTCGTGACCGGTCGGCGCACGATATTTCAATCCACGCCCCTCATACGAGGAGCGACATCCTGCGCGGTCGTCGTGGCGTCCACGGTAAAGGCATTTCAATCCACGCCCCTCATACGAGGAGCGACATCGACGCCGTAGCAGACGCCCGCATCGTCGCATTTCAATCCACGCCCCTCATACGAGGAGCGACGCGAGCTGTTGCTTTAGCTGTTTTCTCTTGCTCTATTTCAATCCACGCCCCTCATACGAGGAGCGACGAGAGCGACCAGCGCAGACCATGTGGGAGCTCATCGTATTTCAATCCACGCCCCTCATACGAGGAGCGACGGTTCATGGCGATCTTGACCTTGTCCACCTCGCCATTTCAATCCACGCCCCTCATACGAGGAGCGACCGCTACTGTTTGTGGTGCATCCACGAAGATATATTTCAATCCACGCCCCTCATACGAGGAGCGACATTGGTGCGCTTGAAATTTACGAAATCAGCGCTGTTATTTCAATCCACGCCCCTCATACGAGGAGCGACAGCCATACTTTCACCCCTTCATTTTTCTAGCTTTCATCCACCTTTTTCGCGAACCTCCTCTTTTCCCACTTCTGACATCTCATTTCTTCAGCAATATCTCTCCTCTGCATTTCTGTGTGATAGCACTTCGCACGCCTCTAAAGAATCATCGGCGCTTCCGGATCATAGGTGGTCTTTGCACCGATATGTTCTATCTTTCCCTTATAATTCTTCCCGAGATGATAGAACCGCAGACTGTCTTTTTCTACATCGATGGCCTTTTCGAGCTTATGCCGGAATTCCGCGAACTGTGCTGTGTCGAGGCTGCATTCGAAAACAGAATTCTGCACTCTTTGTCCGTGACGCACGCAGATCTTTGCTACTTGCCTAAGACGTTTTTTCCCTTCTGCCGTCGTCGTATTGACATCATATGTAACCAATATCAACATATCACTACCACCTGATTTACTGTATGGGCGAGCGCACAATGTCCACGAAACGGACGTTTGTGTGTTGAGTTTGCTACGAGTACAACTGCCATCTCTGCACAGTTTTCTGCTCCGCATCGGCTTGCTGAGACTTCTTCATCATCCATACAGCCGCTGCTCGTCTAGAAATCTCTTTCTTCATTTCCAAAGGAACGACGGGTATTCCTCCACATCACCGCGCACTGTGCGAGCGAGCAGGAGCGATTGCACATAGGGCACCAACCCCCATGGGATTTTTTCTTCCAGGAAGGGATGCGTGATGGGCTCCCTTTTCTTTTCCTGCCAGGCAGTGATGAATTTCTGCCTCCCTGCTTTTTTCAGGTAGGTGCCGCCATTTTCCTTTTCTTCAAAGTCTGTCCCCCTGACGACACGGTTATTGATCAGCGTGATCACCAAACGATCCACAAAAACAGCGCGCAGTTCTTCCATGAGGTCGAGCGCCAGCGACTGCCGCCCGGGACGTGGTGTGTGCAGGAAACCGACGTATGCGTCCAGTCCGACGCTCTCGAGCGATGCCGCGCAGTCATGGGCCAGCAGGGTATAGCCGAAGGAGAGCATGGCATTTACGCGTCCGATGGGAGGACGTTTCGTGCGGCCGGTAAAGGGGAATGCGTTTCTCTGCTGTAGGATGAGCTGGCCCAGCATCGTGAAATATTGATGCGCCGCATCGCCTTCAAAACCACGCAGATCATCTGCGTTTTCCGCTTTTCTCGCGAGCCGCATCGAGGATGCCATGGCGGCGCTGATTGTCCCTAGAGCTTCGGTGTCGATGCTGTCGGCATGATCGCGCTTTGCGCGTTCCAACACCGTCCTGGCATTATATATCTTGGCTGCGATGAAATTTCTCGCAAATACCAGGCTCGCTGCTGCCTCATCGGCGATACGGTATTGCTGCTGCCGCAGGAGCACATTGCCCGGATTTTCTCCGCAGACGCGCGCGAGGAACTTTCCCTGCGGCGTGAGGAAGGAAAATCCTATGGATCGTTCCGCGCAGGCGCCCAGCAGGGCGGGGCTCGCACCGCGCCAGCTGAAATCGATGATGCTTTCGAGCGTAAGGAGCGGCACGCGGCCCAGGATGGCATCCCCTTGTTTCACAACAACATTTTCATTTTCGAGCGCGAGGTACGCGTCCTCCGTCATGACGAAAAGCGTATTCAGCAGGCGGCGCATCTCATTCCCTCCTTCCCAGATAGGCGTCGTAGTAGGCCGCAACATCGTGGTGCTTCATGAGCCGCGGCAGGCAGACCGGCTTCAGCGAGCAGGCTTGGCATGCCTTGCTCGGTTTGACGCGCGGCGTGTGGCCCTGCTGCATATCATGATGCATTTCCGCGAACATCTGCCGCACGCGTTCGCGCAGTCCTGCAGAGAGCAGCACCTCTTCCCGCCGATGCGTCGCCGCATAGAACACTGCGCCCTTTGGCACTTCCGTGCAATACATCTCTTCCAGACACATGGCCTGCGCACAGAGTTGAAGTCCGTCGGCATCCAGTGACCTTCCTTCGCCGTGCTTATACTCGACGGGATACGGCGTCCAGAATCCCGGATGCTTATGGAGGACAGTGCCTTCCTCCGCCTCATGGAATTCGACGACATCGCAGACACCCGCTACGCCCATCATGCGAGAGAATACGCGCAGCCCTCTGCTGATGAGGAGGCCTCCTCGTTTTTCTTTTTGATGTTCGTCATGGCATTTCTCATGCAGGATCCTGCCCTCTGCCGTACGCAGGTTCTCTTCCCAAGCCTGCTCGATGTGGATCAAGGCCCATTGACGGCGACAGAAAGCAAAATGCTGGATGCCTGAGATCATGAGGTATTCATCCTCAAGATATTCCATCTGCTCCCTCAGACCATCTGGATGCAGGTGACGCCTGCCGGAAGATCTGCATCGTCAACGGTCACGGTATAGTCACGATAGGCGCGCGCTGGCTTTTCTTCCACGTTCTTCTCCACCTTGATGCGGTCGAAGAGCTGATACGCAGGCGCGTTGCCGAGCTCGCTCTCGTGCTTGAACACGATGAGCTTGCGCACAGCCATGCTGCCGCGTGTCGCTGAGTGGTCATTCTCAAACATGTTGATGATGGCCTGCCAGAGGAGCGCCAGATCCTCTTCCGAGAATCCCGTCACCTTGCGCGCAAGATTGGCAGAGATGTAGCCGTGGGCGATATAAAGGCCGTAGGGGACGATGAACTTGTGGCCAAGCATCATGTGCTTGCCGTCCTCCTGCTCTTTCTCCGAAGAAACGGTCACGCGGGAGATGCCGATTTCCTGGGCGAGGATGGGCTCGACGCTACGCGCGAAGTCGAGCTGCACTGGGCCGCGCACCTGGCCGCAGTTGAGCTTCGCGTTCACGAAGGTGGTCATGACAGCGCCGAACGCGCGAATATCATAGAAATTCTCACACATGAAATCGCGGATCTTGAGATCGATCTCCGCGTCCTTCTTCTTCGCTTCCTTGATTTTCTTCTCATCTACGCCGAGGTACTGATAGGCTTCGCGGTTGCTGCGTTCCAGGGGAACATGGTCCTTGACATAGATGCGGTAGCCCGGCGCATCCTCCTTTGCGGCCTCGACATAGTTGCGGATCTTGCGCTTGAGGCAGACATCTGTCACCAAACCAAGCCCTGTCTCCTGGTCGATGCGGGGCATGTTGCCAGCGTCCGGATCGCCATTGGGATTGCCGTTCTCCACATCAAAAATAATCTCGAAATCGTAGCGGTTCTGAATGGGATCTGCCATTTTTATTCCTCCTCGCTCATCGTGTCTGCCGGCTGTGCTTCCTTGTCCGGCTTCTTCTCATAACGCGCTTGCGTCTGCTGATAGTACCCGAGAATAAACATGCCCTGCTCCTCCGCGTTCAGGAGCTTCGGGATGCCCTTCGAGGCATCGAGCATCCCCATCAACCTCGTCATCTGCTTTTCATAATACGTTTTCAGCCTCTGGTTCTCCCCAGCCATTTTTTTGAGATGATGGTTCGTCAAGTGCTCGAGAATGGGGAATACCCTCGCCGGCGTCGTGCTCGCCACATCGAAATAGCGGTCTTTGATGGTCGCATTCAGGTTAGGATTCACCGCCCTTTGGATGCCCTCACGCAGGGAGAAGATCCGTCCAAGGACATACGCTGGATCGGTGATTTCTTCATTGAGCTTCATACGCAGTTCTCCTCTCTTCTTGTTCTTTATAAGATACGCCTTGATGATTGAGGCTCGTTCTCCTGTAATTTTGTAATGCGGCGGCTTCGCCTCTGTGGCATCAACCTCCGCGTGGATGCGCAGCAGCACCTGCGCGTAGAGGCTGGCTGGATACAGCGTGTCCTTCAGGATAGCAACCGTCGTGCTCCCCGCCAGAATGGGCAGCGGGCTCTTGTTGGAGGCGTTCGGGGAGACCGTCGCCTGCAACCATGCCCAGAGCGGCGGGGATGTCCATGGTTTGCGCGGCGGCATCGTGATTGCCGCCCGCTCACGATGTACTTTCACATGCTGGAGGAAGTCACCGAAGGAGCCCCGCAGGAAGAAGCGCACCGAGAGCCGCGCTGCATTCGGCGAGAGTCCCAGGATGTAGAAGGGATTCTCATACGGAATCTCCGCTAACTCGAAACGGATGGGCCGACCCTTGACAAGATTTTGAAAAAGGGCCTGGAGCGACGCCTCTGTCATGATGTTCTTGCCGCCCACGCCGCCCATCAAGATGCTCGTGAGATCCTGCACCGCTTCGTTCTCCTGCTCGGCCCAGTAGACGACTGCCGTATCGCCGAGGATCTGCCTGTGGTCGCTGTCTGCCAATAGCGCATTGAGCGCCATGCCATAGGCGAAGGATGCGTCCTCAGATACAGGCGCATTCGCGCCCTGTGCATGGCCATAGGAATTGCTGGACTCCGTGTTGAAGGAAACGAGATTAGCGCCAGACACCTGCGCGCCGGGAACGCCCTTGATCTTGGGGTGCAACCGCGCGATGGATCCTTCTTTCCCCGTCACCAGGCAGATACCCTGCACATCGTCCTCCTGCGCGGTCAAGGTGCGTTCCCACCGCGCCGCGATCGCCGCATCCTCCTGCACAAAGCGTCCTTGGAACCGAAAGACGACGTTTCCGCCCGCAGCCATATCCGGAAGGAACTCCGCGAGCACCGGGTGCATCTTCGCCTGCTCCGGCTGCCATTGCCGGAAAAACGCTACGACGGCCTGCGCCGCGGGGGCATCGAGATCCCCGAGCATCTTCTCATGCAGCTCTTTGGCAGAGGCGAAACGCTGCAATGCATCCTGCCTCTTCTTCTCCGCTTTCGCTGGATCCTCCTCGTCCTCTGCCAGCCCGAGGAAATAGGTGGACGTATCGCAGAGGAAATAGGCCGGCGGCTTCTGCCCTGACCGCGGCGGATGATCCGGGACGACCATGCGGCGCGGGCGCACGGCGGTCTTCTTGCCACTACGTTGTTCCTCCCGCAGGTCATAGACTCGCCGGAGCGCCCCATCCACCGCGATCTCCAGCGCGAACGAGACGCCCACAGGACACCAGCCCCGCCGCGGCGCCTCACCTGCTTCCGCCATCATTTGATAATGTTTTGCGAGTGCCTGAAGAATCATTCGTACACCTCCACTCCCCGCAGATCCAGAACACCATCCCGGAGCACCGCGCGGAAAAACTGCGGACGAATCCGCGTTTTGTCGGAGTAATCCATATCGTAGAGCATGAAACCCAGATCCTTCTCCCCCCGCAACTCCTCAGGAATCGGCAGCGATACCTCATTCTCGCAGGGGCGCAGCTGTGCAGGGAACTCCCGGCAGCCGAGATACGGCTGATGGTAGTTCTGCCCCTTCGCCAGGCGCCGGCGGAACATCTCCGAGAACTTCCCCGGATTATCACCCGCTGATGCCTGCGGCGTCATCTCGAAATGCGCTGTGATGACGTAGTGGACATCGGTAAGCAAGAGCGAGGCCCGCTGCATGATGTCCTTCGGCGTCGCGAGATAGGGCGGCCGCTCCCCGTTCGCCATCGCCTGCCACATGACGCGGGCCTTCACCTTCGAGCTCACCTCATTGCGCCGCACCGTCGTGAACTTGATGGGACTCAGGACGCGGATCTCATCGACGATCCACTTCAGGCCGGGATGCCAGAAAACGGCCTCCAGGACGCCGCGCGCGGCTGACGGCGTGATCAGATCATAGCTGACACGCTCCGCCTTGAGCTCCGGACGCGTGAACAACGCAAAATCGCCGCGCACATCTACTTTGACACCATATCCCATAGAACCTCTCCTATCTTCACTTATATTTTATTCAATACGATCCCTACAAGCCTTATCTTACTCTTATTATTTCTCCTTGTCAATTCTCATTCCCTCTTGTTATAATTTTTTTGTCGTATCATGAGGCACATGATACGTGGATAGAAATACTTATATTTTTTTCGCAAACGAAAAGGGCAGGGATGGAGTTCCCTGCCCTTTTCGGCTGTCAGTCATAACACGGAAGATATTCTATTTTCAAAAGACGACGGCCTGGCCAGTGGAGACATCCGCCCGCAGCCCCAGCGCCGCCTCATCGTACAGGCTCAGATCCGTGAGAACATAGAGCGCGGTGCTGCTTTCCCAGAGCGGAGCGACCGCCCCCGCATCCAGCAGGCGCTGGAAAGAACCCTGCCGCACACCCACGGTATAGACACCCGCGCGGCGCAGCAAGGTGCGGCTTTGCGCGCCCTGCTCCGTCCGAAGCTGCGCCAAGAGCGCCTCCGCCTCCTCGTCGAAAGGAATCAAGACTTGCGCAGAGTCATCGTCGATCAGCTGAAATTTCCGGTCGATGGTCTTCAGCTGGGGCATCATCTGTCGGCAACACTTGAGGATTGCTTCCTTGTCCAACGCCGCCTCCCCCGAGAGGTCATAGAGCTCCCGAAAATACGCCTCGACTGCCTCCGGATGGGAGAGGCGTGCCGCGTAGCGCCCGAAGATGCTTTCCGCGACCTCTCCCTGCCGCCGCAGCTGGGGCGGCATCTTGCTCCCTTCCAGACGGAAAACGGTCACGATACTGTTCTCTCTCGGTCGTTTTCCCTCGCGGTTGCAGCGTCCCGCCGCCTGGAGGATGCTGTCGAGGCCCGCAAGCTCGCGATAGACCAGTGGGAAGTCAACATCGACGCCCGCCTCGATGAGGCTCGTCGAAATCACGCGGCAGTGCTCCCCCTGCCGCAGGCGTCTGCGGATCTCCGTAAGCACGCGCGTGCGATGCGCGGCGCAGAGATTCGTCGAGAGATGGAACACGCCCTCCCGCTCCGGCACCGCCTCGTAGAGCTGGCGCGCCATCCGCTTGCTGTTCACGACGACCAGCGCCTGCGGCTTGCACGCGATCTCCTCGGCCAAGGCATCCGGCGCGCACCGCTCCTGGCGCACATCAAAGGTCACGCGTGAGAAGAAAGCGAACTGCTCCTCGATGCGCGGGCAGAGTTCTTTCATCTCCAAGCCGAGGAACGGCCTCAGCGCCGGCTGCGTAGCCGTGCAAAGCACCGCCGTGCACCCATAATGCGCGAGCAGCGTCCGCACGGCCTCCAAGCACGGCTTGAGAAAGTCCAAGGGAATCATCTGCGCCTCATCGAAGATGATGAGGCTGTGCGCGATATTATGCAGCTTCCGACACGCTGAGGTGCGGCTCGCATAGAGCGAGGAGAAGAACTGCACATTCGTTGTCACGATGAGAGGCGCATCCCAGTTCTCTGCTGCCAGGCGCTGCCGCCTCCCCGCCTCCTGCGTATCATCATACGCGGCATTCGCATAATGAACGACCACATTCTGCGTGCCGAGGATGTTCTGGAACACCTGCGCATTCTGCTCGATGATGCTCGTATACGGGATGACGTAGATGATGCGCCGCACCCCGCTGCCCGCCCGGGCGGCCCGGTGCAGGGCAAAGCCAAGGGAAGCCAGCGTCTTGCCGCCGCCCGTCGGCACGGTCATGCGGTAGAGGCGCTCCTCTCCCGCCTCCCCCTCCTGCAGGCAGGCGCGCAGGATCTCGCGCCGGTGCGCATTGATCGGCTCTCCATAGCGCTCGCCGCGCTCATCGAAGAACCGTGCCTCGACCGCCGCATCGAACCGCTGCTTCAGCACCGGCAGCGAATCAAAGCCGCGGCGCAGCCTCTCCCC
>ULTB01036552.1_pt1 | contig 10901 bp, 12 predicted proteins | sample 1957251 | NCBI WGS metagenome assembly ULTB01 (sample SAMEA4835724, study PRJEB28245) | human gut metagenome | biome: gut microbiome; material: fecal sample | place: Denmark | collected 2008
ATACTGGCAGTACGCGAACTGGTCAAGCGGCTTATCAATCGTCACTGTGAGTCAGTGACTACTATAAGCTCGCCTGATGATGCCTTTGCTGTATTCCAGCATCTGGCTGGGAATCCGACCGAAGAACTCTGGGTAGCTCTGCTCGATGTGAAAAATCATGTGCTCCGTACGGAGATGGTAACCAAGGGGACTGTAAACAAAAGTCTGGCCGGCTTGCGAGAGATATTTGCTCCGGCTGTTAAGCGCATGGCTGCCAGCATCATCGTGGCGCATAATCATCCTTCGGGAAGTGCTATTCCATCTGAGGAAGATATCAAATTCACCGGCAAACTGGTAAAAGCTGGTAAGATGCTGGGAATACCCGTCCTTGATCATGTGATTATCGCCTCGGGAGGCTGCCTCAGTATGAGGGAAGAACATGCATCGTTCTTTGTAAAGAATGTTTTCGAGGAGGTGTTCTGATGGGGTACTATAGCATATGTTTGGCCTATAAGGATATCAAGGCAACTCTGCGTAGCGGCGATGGCTGCATCTATATCACACTGGGAACGATGGAAGGCAGAGACATCATCCAAGTGACAATGAATCCAATACAAGCCAAACAGTTAGCTGAGATGTTAGCAACCGTCGCTGAAGGTATTGCTATTGGCGATATGATGCAGCACATCTATGGCGATATGAAGATCAGTGTAGAGTATAACAATAAGGAGGTAGAAGAAGATGAGCGAGACGATGAAAATCGCATTGCAGGTCATCATGGTAGCCATACCAATAATCCTGGGCAAAGACAAGAAATGACAACCATTCCAGCAGCATAAGGAGGTAAAAGATATGCCAGCCACAAAATTTTTCTGTCCTGACGGGCAGGTCGTTTCTATTTCCAAATGTATGGAAGGCTGCCGGTGCGGTACACGCTGTATGTTCCTGCCAACCCTGCGAGCGATAGCTAGGAGCTCAGATAGGAAGCTCAATGGTGCAACCGTCACGGAACTCATAACAGGCATCAGGGAAACCTATCTGAAGAAAGCCGAGGACTACACCATCAATCCAATGGATTCGCTATATGCTCTGCAGGGCATGGGTATACATGGCGTACATGAAGCCTTCGTCGATGGAGATATACTCTCCGAGATCAGACTGAATGATGGTATTACCTCAGGTAAATTTGACCTTTATGGCCAGCTCCTTGACGAGGATACAGGCTGCCTGGGGGATTTGAAGGTCACATCCAGCTATAAGATCATGCGGGCTCTTGGCTATTACAAGAAGTCAGTGTCAACAGGTGAAGTCTATAAGACTGGAGCTAAGAAAGGGCGCCCAAAGTATCATCAGAAGCTGTTTACTGATGGCGTCAGATACGTCATGGACTGGGCTATACAGCTGAACTACTATCGGATGCTCCTGGAGCAACTGGGCTTCGAGGTCAACAGGATGGTCATACAGGCAGTATGCCGAGATGGCAGCCTGAGGATTGCCTCCGAGAGAGGGATTGATAAGAATGTATACCTCATACCAATTAATCGTATTAGCGATACATGGCTCCATCGTTATTTCAGCCATAAAGCCAAAATTCTGCAAGCTGCGCTCCAGTCGGGCCAAATGCCTCCGGTATGCAGCGCAAAAGAGCGTTGGCATGATAAGAAATGTCTGGAATACTGTGATGTGGCAGAATACTGTGATTATGGTCAGATGGTCAAGGCCAATCATGTCAAAAAAGTAAGCTGATCAGATGGCAGACGGTGCCCTTGGTGTCGTCTGCTTATTTGTATGATGAACAGGAGGAAGCAACATGGATGAAACAGTAATAGAGAGACCCATCAAGAAGATTACAGCCAAGCTGGTCAAGGTCATGGAAGATGTGGCACATGTTCAGAAAAACGGCACCAATGAATTCCACAGATACCAATACGCAACCGCAGCTGATGTGCTTGAGAAGGTCAATGACGCTCTGGTTAGGAATAAGATTTGTACAACTGCCAAGGCACAGCTCCTCTCACTAGAGCATGTAGTCAATGCCAAGGGCAATCAAGAACATCTGGCTACTGTCCAGATGAACATCCGCATGATTGACAGTGAATCTGGTGAATATGTAGATATCGCCGGCCTCGGCAATGGTCAGGACAGTGGTGACAAGGCCGTTATGAAAGCGGAGACCGCCAGTATCAAGTATGCCTACATGATGGCCTTCAATATCTCCACTGGTGATGATCCCGAGGCTGACATTCGCACGGATCAGTTCGTACCAGAAGCCCCGCAGATGATGCGGAATACACAGCCCAGACCAGTCAGCCGTGCTCGTGCTTCCTACAACATGGGAGCTACATGTGCAGATTGTGGAACAAAGATATCCGATAAGGTGCAGCAGTTCAGCGAAAAACGCTTCGGCGTGCCCCTGTGCATGGACTGCCAAAAACATCATCAGGCAGGTTGATATATGCAAAGGTAGTGAGGACTCATTCTCTGAGCCCTCACTATTTTTTATCTGCATACTATGTGAAGTAACATATTCATATTTATGCCAAAATATACCATATAAAGCATATTAAATATACAGGAATAATTATAGCCAACATAGAATATACAAAAAAGAAATCAATTTTGAACAGAAGGTGCAGAATTGAGCACAGATAAGAGAATTGTTCTCAAACAGATAGGAGCGAAAATAGCATATTTTAGAACGTTGGTAGGAATCAGCCAAACAGAATTAGCTAATCGAATAAAAGCCACTCAATCGACTGTTTCAAAGGTAGAAAGTGGAAATTACAATGACAATCTCAGCATATCTATGCTGACAGATATCGCCAATGCGCTAGATATAGATCTGGCGCTTCTGCTGTCATTTACAGGATATGAAAAAGCTATGTGGGAAAAGAAGATTTCTATATAGGCAAAAATGTCTCAGCTATATAAGTAAGATTTCTTTGCTGTATAATACAACGAGCTGATCTTTTATACAGCAGTCCAAATAGAGCAACTCGCTGTTACTTTTTTAATATTGTAGGTGAAAATGAATGGCCATTATCAATAATTCAAGCTCTTTATTGGCATTAAATGAATTAGATAAAAATACGAATCGTTTGGGGAAAGATTTAAAAAAACTATCTACTGGCACGAAGATAAACAGTGCCGGTGATGCTGCCGCAGAATACAGCATTTCGGAAAAAATGCGTATACGTTTCCGTTCTTTAAATCAAGATGTGGAAAACGTAAAAAAGGAAAGGATTTGCTCCATCTGGCAGATGGTGGGCTACAAAATATTGTTGATGAATTGCGAGAATTGAAATCTCTTGCGATAAATTCAGCCAATGATCATAATACGGATATTGATCGTGCTACGTTACAAAAAGAATATGATAATCGTATAGCAAATATTAATGATATAGCCTCAGAGACGAATTACAATGGAATACCGCTATTAGATGGGACATGGCGTCGTCCAGCTGAAAAAATTGAAGCCTACACCGTAATAATAAAAGGTGGAGGATCTACACAACCCACAAATCCTAGCAATCCAGTTGATCCAACAACCAGTTTTCCAGTTCGTCCTACTGGCAATGTAACAACAATATCTGGAGATTACACAATCAATACGGATGGCGTGTATCAGTTAGGTACAAATTATTCAGGCACAGTGACCATCAATGCGAACAATGTCGAATTACGACAAACGGATGCATATGACAAGGAGCTCGCAATCGTCACTAAATCAGGAGGACAAACTAATCTTTGGCTTAATAATATAAACGTTATTCATGTTGACCGAGATGGTGGCACGCCTCATTCGTACATTAGATTCAATGGAGATAATGACACATTGAATTTAATAGGAGACAATATATTTAGCGCTTCGTATGGTAAGATAGGTACTCAGGCAGGGGTATATGTAGCTAAAGCACTCACTATTAATGACGGTAATAATGGGAACGGATCATTAAATTCAACGGCATATACTACAGGTGCAGGTATAGGCAGTGATGCGAATGAACAAAGCAATGCTGCGATTACTATAAACGGAGGTAATGTGTACGGATGTTCAGAATCTAGTAGTTCTACAGGAATTAGTACAAGTACAGGTGCTGGCATCGGTAGTGGTGCAAACGCTAGTATTGGTAGCATAATTATTCACGGTGGCACAGTAAATGGAACGTGTGATTTTGCAAACGGTGCTGGCATTGGCAGCGGCACAAAGGGAACTGTAAGCGGAGATATTATTATTGATGGTGGTACTGTGTTCGCTGAGGCTCACAATGTAGCATTTCCTACTGCGAACGGCAGTTATATGGCATGGAACGGAACTATTGGAGGTGGTGCTGGTCTGGGAGCTGGTGAAGATGGTACTGTAACTGGCCAAATTAAGATAACAGGAGGAACCGTTCGTGGAGATGCATGGGGGTTTGGTGCTGGCATAGGAACAGGTGGATATACATCTACCTATCAGAATGATGGTTCAACTATAGGCACATCTTCTGTTGGAGGTATTATTGTAAAAAATGCGGAAGTGCATGCCCGTTCTCGTTTTGCTCAAGCGCTTGGTAGTGGCACATTGGATACGAATGTACCAGCGTCTAGTAATTCCTGCATCGGTGATGTAGGAACTCTTGATATTGACGGGGGAACTTATGGTACCAGTAATGATGTAGACGGGCGAACTTATGTGGATTATTCATCGACACAGTTTGCAGCTTATGATCGTCAAGAAGGTTCATCGACACCAACAACTCCTACCAAGCCAGATGATCCTAATACTGGAAAAGATTCAGACAAATCTGAAACGCGTTATAGAAAAGTTTATATTCCAGGGCATCCATTGATTATACACAGTGATACAAAAGCGAATCAACATATCGAAATTTTTATTAATGATATGCATACAACATCTTTAGGGTTAGATGGGGTCGTCATAGATCCACGTGAAGAGGCATTAAAGGCGTTAGATCCACTTGACAGTGCTCTTGAATATGCTTTAAATGAGAGTACGCATGTAGGGGCTTATTCATCCCGTCTGGATTATACGGAAAAGAACTTAATTACAGCTCAAGAAAGTACTCAACTATCGGAAAGTACGGTTCGTGATGCCGATATGGCAAAAGAAATGGTAAATTATGTTAAAGATAATTTTTTATCACAATCGTCACAAGCGATGTTGGCACAATCTAACCAAAGCAAATCCATAGTATTGAAGCTTATTTCTTAATATGGTTATATGGTCATTAGTTTATCTATGGCCTAAATGTTTACAATGTTATCATGTATGATAAGGAGGATTTTTATGTATCTGGGATTGATTAACGACAAATGTAAATCGCTGTTTTTGGGATTAGCACAGAAACTAGTTAAGGCTGATCATGTGGTGGATGCTGCTGAAAAAGAAATGATTGATCAATATGCTTTTGAAATGGGCATTGACGTAGTTGTTCCCCACAAAGATTTTAATTCATTATTGGATGATATCAATCAGTTAGCAAGTGATCAGGAAAAACGCATCATAGTGTTCGAGCTGATGGGGTTGGCCGTTGCTGATAATGTTTATGCCCCAGAAGAGCAGAAGATGATGTCTTTGGTAGCACAAAGATTTTTAATTTCATCTGAAGAAATGACTCGTTTGGCTGAAATGATAAAGCAATATTATGAGTTCGTGAAGAATACACATGATTTCATTTTTACTAATAGCAAATAAAGAAGGTGATTACCATGGATGGTGACGGTGAAGAAAAGAAGAAAAATGAATCCATGGTACAGCGGTATATGACCGGAGAAGTAAGCAGTTCTGCTGTTAATGAAACCATATGTATGCATAATGTGGAGTATTCCAAGCCAAATAGCTATACGGGAAATCGTAAGCTATATGACAGTCCATCAGCAAAAATAAACGCTAAGAAAAAGGTATTCGCAAACAACCAATATGTGAAAGATCCTTATACTGAAAAGGAACTGTGCTTACGAAAGCAAGAAGCTAAAGCTAAATTCGGAAACCAATGGCAAGAACATCTTGCAGAAACCGATCATACTGTACCGATTGAACGTATTCACAATAAGTATAAGGATAATCCATTCATTACCAATGAAGATATAAAAGAAGTAGCGAATAGCAAAAAAAATATACAGGTCACCTCACGAAAAGTTAATAACGCAAAGCGCAGTCGAACGAATGATGAACTGATTAGCGATGAGCAATATTGCAAGGACAAGAATATTCCACTCACGTCCAAAGGGAAAGATCAAGCGATAAAAGCTGGTTCGGATGCACAGAAATATATTGATTCTGAAATGCGTTACCGTATGGTGAAAAATGGAGTAAAAACTTTTCATGAAGGTGGTATGAATACTGCAGAATCAGCAGCGAGATTTACAGCAGTTTTTTCTGCGGCTAATAATTTGCTAGACGTCATCAAAGGAAAGAAATCTGGTACAGAAGCGGTCAAAGATTTTGCCAGTGACACTGGAAAGAGCTTTGCAATTGGATATATAACCGGTGGCTCTCTTTCAGTTGTAGCGCGAGCCATGTCTAGTAGTGAATCTCAGTTTGTGAAGGCTCTGCTAAAGAATAATGTTCCCGGGCGAGTGGTGTCAGCAGTCATGCAGACAGGAGACATCTTGTATGATTTCGCAAAAGGAAAGATCACATTTTCGGAATGCTGCCAGAACCTCGGAGAGAGAGGCGTCGGTATCACTATAGCAGGTTACGGTGCCACTATGGGGCAGGCATTGATTCCCATTCCTTTCGTAGGAGCCATGATCGGATCGATGGTGGCAAGTGCCGTTTATGGTGGCATGTACAGCCATTTAAAGGCATCATTTGATGAAGCTGAAATGGCAAAGCAGGAATATGAACGTATAAAAGTCATAGAAGATAAAGCAATAAGACGTCTCCACGAGGAGCAGGTTGCTTTTGAGGCAATGACTCAGAAACTTTTCGCTGAGCGGGCAATATCTATCGATGCCGGGCTTGCTATGGTTCGTACTGCAGAGGAAAGCCATGATGCTAACACTATGATGAGCGGGATGAATGAGATATTGTCTTCTTTTGGTAGAGAACTGCCGTATCATTCAACAGAAGAATTAAGGTCTTTTATCGATGATGATGATTTCACATTAGAGCTTTAATCTTGAAAGGGGTGTTCATTATGCCAATTCCATTTTTACTTGGTGGAATAGCGTTGTTAGCAGCTGGATATGGAGCGAAGAAAGGAGTGGATGCTCTCGATGCCATGGATACAGCTAAGAGCCTTATAAAAGAGTCGCAAAGGCTGGAACGTAATGCGCGCAATACGCTGAATAATAAAATTAAAAAGTGTCAAGCATCGGTCAATAAATTGGGTGAACTCAAATTAAGTATTATGGAGAAGGAGATGACGGATTTCGTCGATGCTTATGGTCGGCTTCGTAATGTAAATTTGACGGAGTTAGAAAATGAAGACCTATTAGATTTTGCGCCTCAGGACGAACACTTTAAGGCCTTGCAGCAGACTGTGCTTCAAGCAAAGGACGTTGCTACAGGAGCTGGTGCTGGATTGGCAGGCGGTTTAGCTGCTGCTGCAGGAGCCTATGGAGCAGTCGGAGTATTGGGGACCGCTTCGACGGGGGCAGCAATTTCTGGCTTGAGCGGTGTTGCAGCCACCAATGCAACACTTGCCTGGTTAGGCGGTGGTTCACTAGCGACTGGCGGCTTAGGTGTCGCTGGCGGAACATTGGTATTAGGCGGCCTTGTGGCAGCCCCGGCAATTATGATTGGCGGTGTCATCCTTAATAACAAGGCAGAGAAAGCTTTGGCTGATGCAAAGACATTTCAGAAGAAAGCAGAGAGATGCAAGGCAGAATACGAAAACAAAGGGAGTTATTATCAGGCAGTAGGAACACGAGCAGAACAGATTTGTTTATGCTTATTCAAACTCATAGCTTTGTTTGATGGTCAACTTAAAGAAATGAAGGAGACTGTCAATTCTGTTGGTACAGATTGGCGCACGTATTTTCCCGAGAATAAGGATGTGGTTATACAAACGGCTATTTTGGCTAAGGGTATCCGAGAACTTTTGGATGTTCCTCTGATTTATGAAGACGGGCGTTTGACGGAAGAATCAGAACTAGCACTGGAGAAAGCTGAAGGGTTATTAGAGGAGTAAAATTGAGTTTTCCATGTAAGCAATGTGGTTTGTGTTGCCAGCATGTCGGACAAAGCAAACTTTATCAAGATTTAGATCGTGGTGATGGATGCTGCCGATACTTCGATGATACGACTAATCTATGTCGCATTTACGACCATAGACCACTTCGTTGTAATGTAGATGTCTATTATGATGCCTACTTAAAAGATCGAATGACGCGCGAGGCGTATTATAAAATCAATCAAGAGGTGTGCCAAAAGTTACAACGCGCTTCGGGAGAGAATAGTATAATCGTAAAATAAGTAAGATTAGTCTACTGACAGAGTTCCTTATGCAGTAAAAGCCAATAACATAGTCTATCCAGAAAGAAGAAGATGTGAAAAAAGGCCGCGATCCGTTTTGGGAATTTGCCAAATGGAAGAAAACCGAGAATGTCTTTCGGGAAGGCGTTAAGAAAGGCGAGCTCACGGAAGATGATGTTCTGTATATCCAGGCTTTTTCCGTACAGGGCAAGCCACATACCATGTCCATGAACTGCCCGGAAATGCCGCCGTTGATGTTTTCGGCCACCGATGCTGTTTCACGCAGCAAGGCGGTATCCTTTGGGCGGAAGATGATGCGCCGTTTGGCCGTTTACTTCAAGGGCAATATTCCCGGCTTCGAAAAAGCCTATATCAGCCGTGAAGCCAGTATGGTAGGCGTGCGCGAGTCTTGGCGGATTCGTGGGAAATACTATATGGAAGCCAATGATTATCTGCAGGCACGTCATTTCCCCGATGCAGTCTGCCGGACGGCATACCCCATTGATATTCATGATGTGAAGCTGGATTTTTTTGAAAAGCTGAAAAAGGGCCAGTATTACGAAATCCCCTATCGTGCGCTGGTGACCAATAAGCTGTCCAATCTGCTGGTGGCAGGACGCTGTGCCAGCGGCAGTTTCGATGCGCAGGCTTCCTTCCGTATACAGCCCACCTGTATGAGTATGGGAGAGGCAGCCGGTATCGCGGCAGCTTGGGGACTATCGCGGAACATTCCTGTAAATGAAGTTAAATGGGAGGATATACCTGCTGAAAAACGCAGTTATGTAAGCCAATAACACGGCTCATCAAGATTTTTTGCTGTGTAAGGGGAAATATCTTGAGGTCAGAGGTGTTGGCATGGAACCTCTCCGGTATAGCCGCTAAACTGCAGACGGAAGGCCCAGACTATGTATATCTAAAGGCTTTCTTGCAGGAACTGGCGGATAACGGCATCGTTTATGAACTACAGAATAAACAGATAAGGTCATTACCTGCAATCAGAGAGTCGTGGCTGGATTTATAGCTGAAATTTTGGAATGGCACAGAAAAATGAATTGGAAGAAGAATAGCGGTATATTTGAAATTGGCTGGCTGCATCAGCCGAAAAATAGCAATTTCACGCTGAACTTTGGTGCTGTAGCAGCCTGCGGCAAGCAAAGAGGAGCTGCGGGCAAGGTGAGCCTGATGTGGAAATTCTAAAGAGAATCCTATGTGCAGTACAAGGATTTTCAAACTAGCTGAAAAAACATAGAAGGGAGAAATTATATGCATCAATATTTTTTTACGTACAGGCAGAGAACGGCCTTGGAAAAGAATGTCATCTTGGTGGCAATCACAGCTTTGCTGGTTCTGCTTGGGTTTGGAAACACCTCCAGTGCATCGATTGCGATTCATGGTAACAGAGCTACGGCTGGTTATTGGACAGAGAAAAATCCTGACGGGGATAAAATTTGCCTGACGCAGGAAGAGATTGCCTCCATCAATCAGGCGATGCGAAAAAAAACTGCCAGCGTGACAGATCTGATAACCTATCCGCAAGCTGTTGGTGGTGCAGAGTTAAAAGAGTTGATACTTGGCGCACAGCAGGATTTCCGTGGTGAAACCGAGCCCGGCGAGCATTTTGACAAGGGTGGCAGCCCAATCACCCAGTATGATTACAATGCGGCTCAGGGGAACTGCAATCTGGATGCGGTTCCGGTGAGCAGCGAGGTCCGCTACGGCGTAGTTACTATGCGGACCGATATGCGCCTCCTGCCAACCGCAAAATACTATTTCGATGATAAGTCCTTTCAGCATTATGACGATCTGCAGGGCACGGCTCTCGACCCCTGTGAACCGCTGCTTGTGTTGCATACAAGCAAGGACGGGGCCTTTGCTTTTGCCATAGGCCGTTACTACATGGGCTGGGTAAGTCTTGGGGCCATTGGCTTTACGGACAGGGCAACCTGGGAAAAATATGTGTCTCCTAAAAACTTCCTTGTGGTGACAGATCATAAGAAAAAAGTTCATGTGGGGGGGGCCTGGGATGTCCTCTTTCAGATGGGCAGCATCATTCCCTTGAAATCGTCCGTACCTCAGGGCGGTTTCTATCAGGCTGTTATTCCCGTGGAAATCAACGGCCACCTTTCGGAAGCAGATGTTCCCATCAAGGCGGACAGCACAGTAAATCCTGGCTATCTTCCTTGCACACCAAACAATTTCGTGCGCCAGTCCCTGAAATTCCTTGGGGATGTCTACGGTTGGGGCGGCATGGAGGAGAGTGTTGACTGCTCCTCCTTTGTGCAGGATGTCTACCGTTCCATGGGCATCTTGCTTCCCCGCGATGCCGACCAGCAGGAACTGGCCATGAATCACTCCGTATCCCTAGAGGGGCTAAACACTGATGCTCGCTATCAAAAAGCAGCGGAGGCACCTGTAGGCGCACTATTCTTCAAGCCTGGCCATGTGATGCTCTATCTTGGCAAAGATACCAAGGGCACCCCCTTGGCGATTCACTCTG
>ULTB01052307.1_pt1 | contig 10871 bp, 8 predicted proteins | sample 1957251 | NCBI WGS metagenome assembly ULTB01 (sample SAMEA4835724, study PRJEB28245) | human gut metagenome | biome: gut microbiome; material: fecal sample | place: Denmark | collected 2008
CGCAACGAAGGCGCGGGGAAATGGAGGAAACAATGAAAACACTCAATGATTATATGGCCTTACCTTATCGTTTAGAAATAGTAGAAGATCAAGAAGAAGGTGGATATGTAGTTTCTTATCCTGATCTTCCAGGTTGTGTCACTTGTGGAGATACAATAGAAGATGCTATGAATAATGCAAAGGATGCAAAGAAAGCATGGATTGAAGCGGCATTAGAAGAAGGTATTGAGATTAATGAACCAGATAGCATAGAAGGTTATTCTGGACAATTCAAATTGAGAATTCCTAAGACTTTACATAGAACACTTGCTTTGCATGCTAGAAAAGAAGGCATCAGCATGAACCAATATTGCGTCTATCTCCTATCTAGAAATGATACTTTACTTTCAAAATAGAACATAATCACTTGAACACATACACTTGTATGTGTTTTTATGTATAGAAATGAAATTTCAATATTCAAGGTATTGGTTGAATACATATTTCAATCAATAATTTTTGTTGTTTTCATTTGTCTTTAATGCAAAATTAATGATTTTATTTGCGATTTTCGCATATTGTATTATAATAGAAACAATCATGATGTTTGAATATCAAAATAACTCTTGTAAAAATATCACAAACATCATCATAAATATTACCGATGTTCTATTAATAACAAATATAATCAATTAAATTTAGATAAATACTTAATATATATTTAAAAATATCTGATAATACATACGGTATAAATGATTCCAAATATACCGTACTTTTAATCATCGACAGTCACAACAATTTTATAAAGAGCAAAATAATACTGATAAATACAAATTCTGCATGCGAATAAGATAAAAAGCAGATGATATATACCAATGTATACAATCTATTTCGAAGTTTGTTTGAAATATAAAACGATTTATTGACGGTAATCGTTTTCAATTTTATACTAGACTTGTAAAAGACGGACGTAGTCAACAAGGGACATAATGAATTCAAATAACGTACCTTATTTGTATATGTTATATCCTTTTTTTCTGAAAAGCGCGCGTCATAAAAATAGACTGACCTCTTTACAAAAAATAATAATAGAAGGGAATACACATATATGAAGGCAAAAAAAGTCTTGAAGAACATTGTAGCATTAAGTGTTGCAACAGTGATTGTTGGCGGAACATTGTCACCTATCTCCGCTGTAGGAAGCTCTAAAGATTTAACTGAATTTGGCAATGTATTAAATGTAAAAGCTGTCCCAACTGAAAAGATTTATGGAACTTATGATACAAACGACTATAACAACTTCTCAGATCAGGGTGCTTGGCATGGTTACTATTTACCTGAAACAACAGAAGCAGCTCACAAGATGTATGGAGGGTTCGCTGGTCCTGTTTGTATCGCAGAAGAATACCCATTCAACTTATCTGACTCAATTAATAAGATCAACTTAGAAAGAGTAAATGGTGAGACAAAAGAAAAGGTTGATCTAACTAAAGCAAAAACAGATTTCGTTTATTATCCAGGAAGACTTGAACAGACTTACAAGATGGATGATTTAACATTAAAGCTAAAATTGATCTTTGCCACTAATAGAACAGCTTTAATCGAAACAGAAATCGAAAATAACACTAATAGTAAATTGACTCTTGATTTATCTTGGGATGGTCACTTATTTACTTGGTATACATATAGTCCAGAAGAAACAAGAGCAGACTATAAGACAGGTACTACTTTCGCAAAAGACGAAAATGGCGTGAAAGTGAATTTTGAAACTAAACGTTATACATATCGTTATATGACAACGGATCAGAACTCATTTGACGTGACATTAGGCGAAAATGACCTAGAAACCAATGTTGCAGAAGATAAGCATTCTTATACTATTAATAAGAAGAATTCTGTAGAAATTGATGCAAATGAAAGCTATAAGACTTATCAGACACAGAGTTATACTTTCACTGATAAAGAAAGAACTGCAGAAAGAGAAAAAGTAAAAGATATCTTAAATAAACCTGGTCACTACTTAACTGATAACAACACTCGTTGGCAGGGTTATGTTAATACTATTTTCAAAAATAAGAACGCTGTAGGCACTGCTTATCAAAGAGCTGCAGTTAAATCTATGGAAACATTAACTACTAACTGGTTCTCACCAGCCGGTGCAATTAAGCATGATGGAGTCGTACCATCTATGTCTTATAAGTGGTTCGTTGGTATGTGGGCTTGGGACTCTTGGAAACAGGTGGTTGCAACTACACAGTTTAATCCAGAATTAGCTAAGAATAACATTAGAGCATTATTCGACTATCAGATCACTAAAGAAGATGCTGTTCGTCCACAGGATGAAGGTGCTATCATTGACTGTATTTTCTATAACCAGAATGAAGACCGCGGTGGTGATGGAGGAAACTGGAACGAACGTAACTCTAAACCAGCACTTGCTGCATGGGCAGTTCAGAGTGTTTATGAAGCAACTGGTGATAAAGAATTCTTAAAAGAAATGTATCCTAAGTTAGTTGCATATCATAACTGGTGGTATAAAAACCGTGATATCGATAAGAATGGTATTGCTGAATACGGAGGAATGGTTCATGAAACATGCTACGATTGGCAGAACTATACTAACCCTCTTACTGGTAAAAGCTATTATATCGGTGAAGAAGTAGAAGGATTTGGTAAGATCGTTGGTGTACCATCTAGCGATGGAAGCTATGAATATGGTTATATCTATGATGAAAACAATGAACGTGTTGTATGTCCAGAAGCTGGTATCGAAGCAGCTGCTTGGGAAAGTGGTATGGATAACGCAACTCGTTTTGACAGAGAAGGTTTAAGCACTGAAACATTTAAGGATCCTGGAGTTCTTATCTATACTGTAAGAGATGATAACAAGAAACCTGTTGGTTATGTTATCAACCAGGAATCTGTAGATTTAAACTCTTACTTATATGCTGAAAAAGGTTTCTTAAAATCTATGGCAGATATTTTAGGTAAGAAAGATGATGCTAAGAAGTATTCTAAAGAAGCTAAGAAAGTAGCAGACTATATCAATACAAAGATGTATGATGAAAAGACTGGTTACTACTATGACTTACAGACTAATGAAGATGGTTCTACAAAGACTCTTCTAACTAACCGTGGTAAAGGTACTGAAGGATGGTTACCACTTTGGGCTAAAGCGGCTACTAAAGAACAGGCAAAAGCAGTCGCAGCAAATATGACATCTCCAGATAAGTTTGATACATTAGTACCATTCCCAACTGCATCAAAGGACAACCAGAAATATGCTCCAACTAGATATTGGAGAGGACCTGTATGGTTAGACCAGGCATTATATGGCGTTGAAGCATTACAGAACTATGGTTATAATGAAGATGCTAAGAGAATGGCATACAAGTTATTTGATAACGCTAAGGGATTATTAGGTGATGGACCAATTCATGAAAACTATAACCCTGAAACTGGTGATGGTTTACATACTAAGAACTTCAGCTGGTCAGCATCTGCGTTCTACTTATTATATCAGAACACATTAACATCAACTAAGACAACTTCACAGACAGGACTTGCTATTCCTGGTGAAGTCACTGTAAATAAAGATGAATTAGCAGCAGTTATTAAGGAAGCAGAAGCATTAGATAAGAAATTATATACAACTGATTCATTCAAGGCTGTAGAAACAGCATTAACATCAGCAAAAGCAGTATATGCAGATGAAGATGCAACTCAGGAAGAAGTCAATCAGGCTGTAGCTGACTTAAGAGATGCAATGGTTAAACTTGTTAAAGTTGAAGGCGTTGTGATCGATAAAGATAACAAGGACAACAAAGATAACAAAGACAACAACAATAAGAATCCAAAGACTGGTGATTATACATTCGTATTTGGTAGTGTATGTGCTATGTTAGTATCAGGTTTCTTATTCATCTTCTTAAAGAAGAAAAGAGCTTAGTAATTAAAAAAATCCTCAAAATGAGGATTCTGGGGGCAGCCTAGCTGCCTCTTTTCTTATATATAAGTAAAACTTTATTTCTTATGCTTGACATTCATTTTATTATTTATATAATTACCATAGGTAATTACCTATGGTAATTAAAAGGAGAGGCGTATGAATAGTCAAAAAACTAAGGAAATGCTGGACAGCTGTTATATTGCAAAAAGAATATTGGACTTATTACCAGAACTTCCTGAAGGTGTTCTTCCTTCATATATTCGTTATTTAGAAACAGTTTTTAATTTGAAAGAAACACATGAAAAGGTTAAAGTATCAGATTTAAGTTCTGCACTCAATTTACCTAGACCAGGAGTCACACGTACTGTAAGTTCTATGGTAGAAAAAGGTTATTTAAATAAGATATCTTCTAAAGAAGATGGACGTGTCACTTATATTGAAGTAAGTGAAAAAGGACAGGCTTTATTTGAAAAGTTCAATAAGGATTATTTTGAAGACTTATCTCAACGGTTAAGTGATATTTCTATAGAAGAAGCAGATTGTATGATTGAAACAATAGAAAAGTTCTATCAAGTGATGTGTGAAAGGAGAAAAGCATAAATGAATTCAGATTTTACTCAGGAAAGTATTTTTAAGAAATTAGTCGCATTTATGATTCCTGTACTAGGCGCATTAGTATTACAGGCAGATTATGGTGCGGTTGACTTACTTGTGGTAGGACGTTTTGGAACAACAGCAGGCTTATCCGCTGTTTCTACAGGAAGTCAGGTATTAAACCTTGTCACATTTGTGATCACTCAGTTTGCAATGGGGATTACAGTACTTATCGCAAGATATATAGGTGAAAAGAAACAGAAGAACATTGGGGCTTTAATTGGTGGTGCTACAGTTCTATTTGGAATAGTTTCAGTATTCTTATTCATCATCATGATATTATGTGCATTGCCCATTTCAACGCTCATGCAGGCACCTGATCAAGCACTCAATCTTACATCTATGTATGTAAGAATATGTGGTGGTGGTATTTTCTTTATTGTGGCTTATAATGTTCTATCGGCTATTTTTAGAGGATTAGGAGATAGTAAGTCTCCATTACTTTTTGTAGCAGTAGCATGTCTTATTAATGTGGTAGGAGATTTAGTTTTAGTAGCAGGTTTCCATCTAGATGCAGCAGGTGCGGCAATGGCTACAGTACTTGCACAGGCATGTAGTGTATTATTCGCTTTAGGATTATTAAAGAAAAGAAAACTCCCATTTGAAATACATAAACATGATTTTAAAATCAACCATCACTGCATTCGTGCAATGAAAATCGGTGTACCTCTCGCATTGCAGGAATGCTTGACTCAGATTTCCTTCCTTGCATTATGTGCCTTTATTAATCGTTTAGGATTAGAGGCATCATCAGGATATGGTGTAGCATGTAAAATTGTAAACTTTGCGATGCTTGTACCAAGTGCTTTAATGCAGTCCATGGCTTCATTTGTGGCTCAGAATGTAGGCGCAAATAACGAAAAAAGAGCTAAACAATCTATGTTTACCGGTATGGGTATAGGATTATTTATTGGTGTCATTGTATTTTGTTTAGTTATGTTTAAAGGAGATATGTTAACAGGAATCTTTACGACAGAACAAGGTGTTATTCATCAGGGCTATGCTTACTTAAAAGGCTTTGCATTGGAAACATTAGCCACTGCAATACTCTTTAGTATGATTGGTTACTTTAATGGACATGACAAAACAGTATGGGTGATGGTACAAGGACTGATCCAGACACTTCTTGTACGTTTACCTCTTTCTTATTATATGTCTATTCAGCCAAATGCCAGTCTTACAAACATTGGTCTTGCAGCACCAATTGCGACTATTACTGGTATAATCCTTAATGTATGTTTCTATGTCTATTTGAATAAGAAAATGAATAGTGAACAGTAAAGATGGCAGAAATGCTATCTTTTTAATATAATAGAACTATATATTGGAGGTGCCTTTATGGAATGGGAAAACAATTTCTCTAAACGCATATTAAATAGAGGCTTTAATTATTATCTTGATGGTTATGTAGAGGATATATCTATAACTAAAAATAAGATTAAGGCAGTTGTTTATGGTACACATCATTATTGTGTAGAAATTGATTTGGATGGAGACGAAATAAAAGATATGTCTTGTGATTGTCCTTATGCACAAGATGGATTTAACTGTAAGCATATGGCAGCAGTTCTTTTTGAATGGGAAAGACGTGTGACTCATCCAGAAATAGATAATTCAAAAATTATTGATGATGCATCAGATGATGATATACGTTCTTTTCTATTACAGTTATTTAATGAAAATCCTGAGTTAGTAGAACGTTTTAAACAATCCTCATCAACAGATAATTCTATGGATGCGATGACGAATGAACTTTTAGAAATCATTCGTCATTATCAATATGATCATAATTATATCAATACTGATCATACTGTACCTTTTTGTGAGGACTATGAAAAATGTGTATTTAAGTGGTTTGATCTTTTGGAAGAGAAAAAAGAATATTTTAATGCGATTCATTTTTTAGCTGAGGCTTATAATATATTAGACTCTCTTGATATAGATGATGATGAACAACAGCCTTATGCTTTGTCATATTATATTAATGAGGCATTTACATATGTTCTTCCTTATATAGACATATCCGAAAGGAAAGAAGTTTTTGATTTACTACGCCAGCAATTCTATTCTATGAAGAACTATGCTTTTAAAATAGATCTCGTTGAAACTCTTCTTAGTCGTTTTATTGGAGATGAATATGTAGAATCTCAGCTTGATTTCGTAGAGGAACAATATGATTATTTTGGTAAGTATCCTTCTATATTTGATAGAGAGTTTATGATTAATTCAGTTGTGAATGATTATCTTGAACTCTTAGAAAAGAACAATGCATCAAAAAAAGAATTAAAAGCTGTTTACAAAAAATATTGGAAATATGATTCTGTAAGAATGAATTGTGTTAGAGAGTGCTTGCTTAATAAGGAATTTGATCAGGCTTTGAAATATCTTGATAAGTGTATTAAGCTTGATTACAAAGATCAGGCTCTTTATAAGCGTGATATAAAGATGAAGAAAGATATTTACAAAAAACAAGGAAATAAAGAAGGTTACAAAGAAATGATGAAGGTAATCGTTCTTGATTTCCGTGATGCTGTTATAGAAGAATATATTGAATTAAAGAATCTGTATACGATTGAAGAATGGGTAAAGGAAAGAGATTCTATCATTAAACAGATCAAATCTGATTGGCTCTTATGTGATATATATGCCCATGAGAATCTTCATAAACAATTACTTGATAGTATAATAAAAAGTAACAATAAAAGCTTGTTGAAACAATATACTCATCTTCTTAAAGATGAATATCCTGAACAGTTACTTCATATGTATAGAGTGGCTGTTGAAACAGAGGCAGAGTATGCAAGAAGTAGATCATATTATCATCAATTAGTAAGAGATTTAAGAGCTATGAAACGTATTGATGGTGGTGATAAAGTCGTAGATGAAATTATCAAGAAATGGAAGGATCAATACAAAAACAGAACTGCGATGATGGATGAGTTAAGCAGAATATAAGTCCGTTGTGATTTTCTTATTGTATGCTTGGCAGGGCACTCATTCAGTCTGACCACAAGACATTACCGTAAAGTGAAGAAGTGTTATCGCAATTTTTTTGAGCGTACGTGTAGAAATAATATTAATATTACTTCTTTTCTACCTTGCTATAATAAAACTATACATTGGAGGTACCTATATGGAATGGGAAAGTTATTTTCAAAAAAGAATATTAGACAGAGGGTATGACTATTATTTTGATGATCGTGTAGACAATTTACATATTAAACCTAATAGGATTAAAGCAGTAGTTCATGGCACAGATTTTTATCATGTAGAAATCAAATTAAATGGAAATCAAATAATAGGCATGTCTTGTGATTGTCCTTATGCATTAGATGGACATAATTGTAAGCACATGGCAGCTGTTTTATATGAGTGGCAACTAAGTGCGACTTATCCAGTCATAGATAATTCCAAACTTGTGAAAGAGGCTTCAGAAGAAGATGTACGATCATTTCTTATTCAAGGACTTTATGATAATCCTGATATAGTAGAATCATTTAAACAATATACACAAAATGAATTTTTTTTGACTACAATGATTGATGATTTGGAGGGAGTTGTAGATTCTTATAGTGATGGTTATCATTATATCGAATATGAATTTAGCCGTGATTTTTGTGATAACTATGAAGACGCTGTTGACAAGTGGCTTGATCTTTTGAAAGAAAAGAAACAATATTCTCTCGCATTTCAATTCTTATTAAAAGCCTATGAAGTATTTTATAAGTTAGATATTGAGGATAATGAGTGTGAAACGTTCGAACTTTCTTTTACCATTATAAGCCAATGGGCAAATATAATTATGTGTATGGATGACTTAGAAAGATTAGAAGCTTTTGTTGAATTAGGACAATACCTCAACAGCATGAGAGATTATTATGATAGACAAAAGATTCTTGAAATATTTTTTGATTGTTTAAATGGTAAAGAATTTTTAAAGTTGAAGCTTGATTTTGTGAAAGAACAGTTAGACTACATAGAGAGTCATGATGATATTTTTAATAGAGAATATGCGCTCGAAGGGTTTGCAAAAATGTATCTTGATTTATTAAAAAAGAATCGAGCACCAAAGAAGGAGATAAGTGCCATTCATGAAAAGTACTGGGAATATATTCCTATTAGAATGGACTGTGTCTATACTTGTATTAATAATAAAGAATATGACAAGGCTTTAGATTATATTGATGAATGTATTGATTTTGAATATGAAAATCAAGATCGTATGAAGTTTAATATAAAATTGAAGAAAGATATTTATAAGAAGCAGGGAAATATCAAAGCTTACAGAGAAGAATTAAAGAATTTGATTCTCTTTTTCAATGATACTAATTTAGAGGATTATGTTGAGCTGAGAAGTCTCTTTTCTGATAAAGAATGGATCAAGGAAAGAGACTCTATAATTGAACAGCTTACTCCTGGAAGGTTCTTATGTGAAATATTAGAAACAGAGCAACTATATGAACAGCTTTTAGACGTTCTCTTAAGAAGTGACGATAAATATTTGCTGCATCAATATACCGATTTGCTTAGTGAGAAATATCCTGAACGGCTGCTTCAGATATATCGAGAAAATGTTGAAAAACAGGCTGAATCTACTGGAAGCAGAAAGCATTATTACCAAATTGTAGAAGAGTTAAGAATCATGAAATCTATTAATGGTGGTGATAAAATCGTTGATGAAATCATTAAGAAATGGAAGATTCAATATAAAAACAGAAGCGCAATGCTGGATGAATTAAATAGAGTATAGTCCACTCCGGTGGACTTTTTTTACGTCCTTCTTTTACACCAAATGAGTCATCAATGGAAAGCATAAACAAAAGGAGGTAAATGGAAATGAGCTAGTATTATCTTGCAGTAGATATTGGAACTTCTAGTGAGCATCATATGTTAGCCTGTATACAAGAGAGAAAAATCAAACTAGAAGAAATCTATCATTTTGAAAATGAAATGAAAAAGTGTATTGAATTAGACAAGATCCTCTCAGTATGTCTATTGATATTTGGACAGTTGATTATGTCTTATTAGATGAAAATGATTATGTTGTAGGTGATTTTTATGGTTATCGTGATTATCGTAAGGATGGTATGAATAAAGTAGTTAATAAGGCTATTGATGAAAAAGAAGCATATGCTAAAACAGATTTTTAACAAACCTGTAATCAGTCATTATCATCATCTCACATGTGAAATTATAGTGAATAATAGATATATTTCAATCGTTGGATACTATTGACTAACACTATGATAAAATGATAGATTATTAATCAGTTTATATATAAAGGAAGAGAATAAAAAAAATGTTAAATACTTTCATGGAAATTGGTATATTAATTGTTGGTTTTATATTATTGATTAAAGGCGCAGATTTCTTTGTAGATGGAAGTTCTTCTGTCGCAAAAAGATTAAAAGTTCCTTCAATGATTATTGGACTTACAATTGTCGCTATGGGTACAAGCTTACCTGAATGTGCAGTCAGTGTCACTGCATCAATGAGCAACAACAACGCTCTTGCAGTCAGTAATGTAGTAGGATCTAACTTATTTAATTTAATGGTTGTATGTGGTGTATGTACACTATTTGTACCTCTTGCAGTTTCTACAGATACATTAAAGAAAGAATTTCCATTCTCTATTATCTGTGCGGCTTTATTACTTGTATTTGGTTTAGATAGTATGCTAGGTAGAGTAGATAGTGCAGTTTTTATTGTATTATTTGCCGCATATTTAGGATGGATGATCTACTCAGCATTACAGGCAAGAAATAAAGCATTAAGCGAAGACAATGATGAAGAAATCAAGCTATTACCAGTATGGCAGTGTATTGTATATATTGTCGGTGGTGCAGCTGCTATTAAATTTGGTGGTGATTTCGTCGTAGAAGGTGCTACAGCTATTGCAACTATGCTAGGACTCAGTCAGAACCTTATTGGTTTAACTATTGTTGCTTTAGGAACAAGTCTTCCAGAACTAGTAACTTCTATTGTCGCTGCAAGAAAGAATGAAATCGATATGGCTTTAGGTAACGTTATTGGATCTAATATCTTTAATATCTTGCTTGTATTAGGTATTGCCGGGGTCATTAGTCCTGTTGCCATTATTACAGAAAACTTGATTGATACATTTATTTTAATTGCAGTAAGCACTCTTGTGTGGGCATTTGCCTGGAAGAAGAAAGAACTTGTTAAGTGGCAGGGTATTGTGATGCTTGCTATTTATACAGCATATCTTGTTTATATTTGTATGCGTTGGGGCTGTAACGGATAAATAACTCATTATAGTTTCATAAAA
>ULTB01022251.1_pt1 | contig 10760 bp, 10 predicted proteins | sample 1957251 | NCBI WGS metagenome assembly ULTB01 (sample SAMEA4835724, study PRJEB28245) | human gut metagenome | biome: gut microbiome; material: fecal sample | place: Denmark | collected 2008
CACGCCCGCGAGGACCGCTGCGATGAGGGCGCCCCCCAGGACGCCGAGACCGCCGGCAGCAGCAGCGCCGACACCGCCGCCGATCGCCGCCGCGAGTGCGGCACAGCCGATGATTTTCTCCTTCATACCTTCCACCTCACAAGAACTTCTTCTCCCGAATGATGGATTGATGCTCATTTTTCCCCTGTATTTTTATCTCTTCCTGCTGTATTCGCGACGGATGGGGGAGATTCCTTCCTATCGGAAAAAATGCTTTCCCTCTCACACCTCATCTTTTTTCATACAACAGTTCTTGTACTTCTTGCCGCTGCCGCACGGGCAGGGATCGTTGCGCCCGACCTTCGCGCGGTGCGCCTGCGCCTCCGCAAACGACATGATCCTGCCGCCCGTCGCCGCGCGGCTCTGCGCGAGCTCGTCCGGCGTGTGCCCCTTGAGCAGCCAGAGGCGCGACGTGTTGTTGAACGCGCCGAGGAGCGGCATGAGCCGCTGGAGCTGCGCGACACCCTCGAGCTTACCATCCTGCTGCAGCATCTCCACGATCGTCCCCATCTCGACGTCGTTCTGGATCAGCTCGTAGACGGCAGCCGTCTCCTCCGCCGCCTGGAGCACGCCCAGATGGCACTCCTTCATGAAGAACTGCGCGAGCGCCTGGTAGGCGGGCGTCGCCTCGATGTAGTGCGGCGCGCCAGCATCGTAGACCTGGCTGTAGGAGAGCTCTGCGTAGTCAAGGTCGCTGCGCTGGTCCGTCTCCTCGACGAGCCGCGCCTCATCGTCGAGCAGGTAGTACTTCACGCCGTGCGGCAGCGCCACGAGCTCCGCCTGCCAGCAGGACGCGTTGAGCATCACGCCGAGGAAATCGAAAAACGGCAGCTGCTCGCGCTGCGCGGGCTCGAGATACGAGAGCACGCGCGCGTGCAGCTGGTCGTAGTTCAGGTACCCGTAGTAGAAGAGGAGCCCCGCCGCGAGGCGCGCCGCCTCCGTGTTGAGCGCCACCGTGCTGCGGTACGTGCCGGAGTCGAGGCCGCGGAGCTTCGCTCTGACCTCGTCCGGCAGATACCACGCGAGCTTTCCCTCCGCGTCCGTTCCGCACGCGATCAGCCCGAGCCCGCGGAGGTAGTCGAGGCGCAGGTCGTCCTCGCGCAGCTCTGTCGAGATGCCGCCCTTCTCGAGCAAATGCCGGAAGAGCGCATACTCCTCATCGAGCGCCGACGGCAGCCAGCGCTCGGAGAACGCGAGCACCTCCGGCACGAGGCGCTCGACGAGCGCCGCCTTCTTGAGCGCACTCGTGCCCTTCACGTTGAGATTGTAGCGGATATCGTCGAGCTCCGCGCGCGTCATCGCCGCGAGCGCCGCCGCGAGCGTGCGCGTCGCCGGCAGTTTCCGACGGGAGAGCTGCTTCCTGCGCTCCTCGCGCGCCTCCGCCATCATCGCCTCGATCGTTGCCTCCTGGGGCTGCGGAGTCCCATGCTTTTCCTCTGCCATGCCGCCTGCCATCCTTCCTTTCGTTCCCGTTCCATGCCTCTCTGCTCAGCCGAAGAAATCGGCGATGCCGTCCGCGATGCCCTGCGCCGCCTTCGCTGCGCCCTCCTCGCTGCTCAGGAGCTTCTCCTCCGACGGGTTCGAGATGAACGCCACCTCGACGAGCGTCGCCGGCATATCCGTATGCTTCACCACGTAGAAATTGCAGCTCTGCGTCCCGCGGCTCGACGTGCCGATCTGATCGATGACGCCCGAGCGGATCTTGTCCGCGAGGTCGCGCGACCGCTTCGAGCCGAGCGCGTAGTAATACCCCGTCGTCCCCTTCGCCGCGCCATTCGTGAACGAATCCATGTGGATGGAGACGAAGATATCGGAGTTATGCTGGTTCGCGACATCGCAGCGCGCCTGCAGCTCCTCGATATCCGACGCGTTCGCGCCCTTCGGGGAGACCTCCGTATCCGTCGTGCGCGTCATGTAGACCGTCGCGCCCTCCGACGTCAGGAGCTTCTGCAGGGCGAGCGCCACGCGCAGCGTGACGCTTTTCTCCGTCACGCCCGTCGGGCCGATGGCGCCGGAGTCGTTGCCGCCGTGCCCCGCATCGATCGTGATCGTGCGGCCTGCGAGCCCTGTGATCGCGTCGATGCCCGCATCCGCCTCGCTCTGCGCAGGCGACTGTGACGGCGTATCGGACGCCGTCTGCTCTGCCGTCTGCTCCGCCTCCGTTGGCTGCGGTTTCACCTCAGGCTTCGGCTGGGGCTTCGGCTGGGGCTTCGTCTGCGGCCTCGTTTCGGGCTTTGGCTGCGGCTTCGTCTGCGGCGCGGGCTTTACATCCGGCAGCGCAATCGTCGCGCCCGCACTGCTCGGCCCCACGCTGCCGAAATCCATCACGACGCGGCCCGGCACGGCGCCGCCCTTGAGTGGGAACACCTTGTAGTTATCCTTGCCGACCGTCGTCTCCACGACGACGCGCACCGTCGACGGGTTGAACTGCGCGATGCGCGCACGCGAGACGAACGGGCTCGTCACCGAAAGCTCCTTCGTCACCTTCGGCGAGAGCCAGGCATTCTCGATATCGACGACGATGCGGCCGGGGTCCTTGAGCACGAGCGTCCGATACGAGACGGGCGCCTTCGCATCGACGACGATGCGCGTCCGATCCTGCGAGCTGCTCACGCGCACGCCCGTGACTTCCGTGAGTCCCTCCACGCGGTCGCCAAAGGACGACGCCTCGGCAGAAAAAGGGACCCCGAGCAGGACCAGCAAGGCGAGCAGCAGCAGGTACACCCTCTTCATTCCGAAACCTCCCCACGCGGCAGCGCCGCATCATCCGAGAACCGCTCCGCCGCGCCGCGCACGGAGCACATCATACATTTTATTATCGCCGTTCCGCAGGAAAAAATCAAGAGGCGCCCCCGCGAGACGCCGAGTACGCCCGCAGACAGCGCCGCCCGCCCGCAGGCATCAGAAAACCCCGCTTGGCAAAAGCGGGGCTTGGCAATGGTAGTTCCTAAACAGGTCTCGGCAGGGCTAGCATCCCGCTACTGTTTATCAGGAACTCGAAGGGGATGGTAGGCCCCTTCGTGTATATTATATCTTGCTGTTTTAGCAAAAGCAATAGGATTATTTTCTATTTTGTAAATACTAAGACCTCAGGGATCTCATCTCATCCCTGAGGTCTCTTGCTCAGAGCAAGCCGTGCTTCCTTCCTGCCTCCTTGCTGGTCGCGGCGTCCAGTTTCGTGATACGAGCGATGGTATCCACCGGGAAATGCTCCCTCAGCATCTCCAAGGCAATCTCCAGGATCCCCTCCGCGCGCCCCTCGCTTTGTCCCTTCGAGAAGCCAGACTCCATGCCGCGTTCATAGATTCCCTCGCTGAGATTGCACATGCTGTCCAACTCCTCCCGAAAATTTATAGCGTGTAGCTCTGCCTTTGCCTTTGCGCTGGATGTTTTGTTCTTCGGTCAGACGTTTCAAGGCAGCTTCTACAGAGGAGCTGCCGAGATTGGGGCAGGACAGCAGAACATCTTTTTTAGTAAACCACCCGATTTTCTGCGCGACATACGCCCTTACTTCCTCATAAGCTGTCACTTTCCCCCTTTTCGGTGTGGCAACCTCCACGCGCCCATCAAGGTCCCGATAACATTTCAATTTTCCTTCGTTTGGCGCGGCAATCTCTACTCGCGCGTCAAGGTCCCGGTAACATTTCAATAGGATGCTGAGCATATATCGGACGAATGGTTCGGGGTGATTCCCCCCTTCGTGCCAGCCTTGATTGGACGCGCGCAGGGCCTCATAATAACTCTCCTTGGTATCGGCGATTGCCTTCTCTACGCTGATATATCGGCCCACCATATAGCCGCTCTGATAAAGCAGCAGCAATGTCAGGAGCCGGCTCATCCTGCCATTTCCATCGTTGAAAGGATGAATACAAAGGAAATCAAGGATAAAACAGGGGATCAGAAGCAGATCATCCACCAGTTCCAACGCATGCGCCTCGCGAAAGCTCGCGCAGATTCGCTCGACCGCATCCGGTGTCTCATAGGGCTCAAGCGGTCGGAAAAGCATGACACGCCGCCCATCGCGAAGCGTCATGTCGATCTCATTCGGCGTATTCTTGAAGTGTCCACCGTAGGACAAATGCGTATAGGAAAGCATGTCACGATGCAATTGCAGGATGATATTCGGGCGAAGAGGAATGTCCTCATGGTGCTCGTGAATCAAGGCCAACACATTCCGATAGCCGAGGATTTCCCCCTCGTCCCGGTTGCGCGGTGTCGTCTTATCCGCCACGAGCTTCGCAAGACGCGCGCTCGTCGTCACGATCCCCTCAATACGATTCGAACTCTCCGTACTTTGAATCCGTGCGATTTCCACAAGCCGCGCCAGCATTGCCGGACGCTGCGCCAAATCCCGTTCCTGCCTTCCCTTATACTCGTGGATCTTTGCCACATACGACAATATCTCCGAGCTCCATTTCATCTCGGCCAGCGTGCGATAATCAAACTCCCGCATTCCTATCCCCCATTCTTACTATTTTTCTCCCAATTTTACCCGTATTTGGGAGAAAAAGCAATCCATCTGGGAGAAAGGAAAGGCCCCCCAGCCCCTCAGAGCCCCTCGATGAACCTCTGCGGCTGGATGACGCGGTGCAGCCAGGCTTTGCCGTTCAGCAATCCTTCCTATCGCCTTTAATTATGTTAATCCCAATACGTGAAAATAACCTTTCGATCGCGAATCGGGTCAAACTCCACCAAGTAAACGGTTTGCCATTTCCCTAATTGTAATTTTCCATCTTGAACTGGAATATTGGCACTGACATCGAAAAAGAGCTGCCTCATGTGAGAAAATCCATTCACACGTTCATTGATTGGCACATCTCTTATTTCTATAATATCATGCAGATATTTTCCATCTTTAGGGAATGTCTTGTCCAAATAATTATTGATATCTCCTAGAAGAAGGATTTCTCCTTCCAATATTTTAATTGCACAGGTAGTATGTGCAACAAAAACGTTGACCATACCACTTCCTTTTTTATTTTTTATGAACTCTTCCAAACGTTCATTTAACGGAGTAAATTGCTTTTCCGTTCTAATGACAAATTCTTTCCTATCCACGAATAATCTCCTTTACATTTTGCTTATTCACATTGACATGTGTTCCCGACGGATATTCCTTACGCACGCCTTTCATAACGACTTCCGCAAAATCATCAGCTAACATCAAGGTATTTTGATCCTCATCCGGATAAAGGCTCTTACGCATTTTTGTTTTTGTTCTTCCTGGTGAAATCACTACCGCATATAAGCCATCTTCCGCCCAGCATTTTGTTGCCATTACCACTGCGGCCTTTGTAGCACAGTAAGAGCTCCATGTCGCATGAATCTTCGTTGCTGCCGATGAACCGACATTGACAATTTGCAGCGCCGGATTATATTTCAGAGCTGCCGCTGTACAATAAAACGTTCCTGCTAAGTTGATACCGATACTTTTTTCTATTTTCTTCAAATCAGCACTGCGGATAGACTGCGGAACACAATAGCCGGCATTATTAATCAGAATATCCGGCACATGCTTTTCAAAATATTTTTCAACACAGCCAATACTCGTTACGTCCAGCTCATTCTTCCCCGGAGCTAATACCTCGTATTCTCCTGCCATCTCCAATTTGCGAACAATCGCCTGGGCAATATCACCTTGTCCACCGGTAATAACAACTTTTTTAGTCATGATTTTCCTCTTTTCCTAATTGATATATCGATTCCAAGATAGCAAGATCACGTGGATAAGTAACCTTGAAAAGGTTCTGGCCTGTTTCAATAAAGTACGGCCTTATGCCATGATATTCGTACATCACACGTGTCTCATCTGTCATATCAGCGAAATCACCGTGATCATAAGCCTCGCACAGCAACGGATAGGAAAAAGCCTGCGGTGTCAACAGCTCATACATATCCTGTCGATTAAAATAACGTCCATCTCTTCCGACTACGGTATTTACCAAAGGCATCACAAAAGAAACCGACGGCTTTGTTTCCGTAAGCAAAAGCTGAAGCTGCTCCTGAGTCACCAATGGGCGCGCTGCTTCTACGATTACAACCCGTTCTGTGTTTTTTGCGATAGCATGCAATCCTATCTTTACCGACTCCGTGCGCGTATTGCCTCCTGCGACATCTTTACCAACGATTACGATATTTTCCTTATCCACCAGCTCACATAACAAATCATAAGGCCATCGCCATAATGGCTTTCCATGAAAAATCACATCTTGTTTCGTGCCATGAAAACGCGCTCCGCGCCCGGCTGCTAATATCACTGCGCCATACTTCAAAAGTCACGCCCCTCCTTCATCATAAGATTCCACTGTCTTTTTTCCTATCATCCTCGGGAAGTAACGCCGTTGCAATGCTCCGATAAATCGCTTCGCTTGCCAATATTCCATTCATCTTTTGGTAGTCAAGCACTTGATCAAAGAACGCCATCCGTCCCATGCGCGCATCATCTTTCCCCTGGATGAGCACACGCGAAATAAAACGGGCGATACCGTAAAGATCCCTTCCATCTACGCGATAGAGATGTTTCATCAGCTCCTGACCCATTTTGCTGAATCCCTGACTGTCACGCTCCAGGAATAAAAGCGGTTTGTGCGTGTACTGATACTCGGTCACGAAGGAAGCACTATCAAGGATCATCCCATCGGAAGTCTCGAAAATTTCCTGATAATACGGCTCTCTCGCCACACGCGCATTGGGCAGATCATCCCATGCGTCCAGATAATCCTCAAACGCCTCCTCGCTGGGGAAAATCCCTGCCTCCACCGCCGAAAAGCAAAGATTCGGATGCGGCTTGACGATCCAGGAGGTTTCCTGATGATCGCGGGCATATTCGTAAAAGAAACGATAGTTATACTGGAACGTCGCATAACGCACACCGCCATCGATAGACCAGTGCGGCGCATAAAGGATTCTTATAGCATCCTCCTTCGCCTGTTTCCATGGACAGAGACGATCCGTATGCGTCCGGAAATAGTAATCCGCGCGAGGATGTCCCGATGCCTCCCCCTGCGGCAGGCCTGTCACCGCGCGCTCCTGATATTCATCCACCAGCATGCTGGAATCCAGGAACACCTTCCAGGCCGTAATCACGGTAGAAATATTACTGAGCGTATCATTGAGGCAGGTTCCCAATCCATAGGGGATATAAGCCGTGAGCGTAGACAGATTGAGCCTTCTGAGCTGAAAAGCATCCGGCAGTACCAGATCATAAGGAATCAGATAAAGCAGCACATCCATATGCGCGACTGGTGTATGCGGCTCCTCGATGGCTGTGACCTCTATGCCGTGGGAACGCATCCTCTCTAATCCATACCGGAAGTCCTCACGGGAAAGCGCATTATTTTTCCCGGAATCCTGCCGCAGGCAGAGATAAACCTTCACCTCATAGCGCGGATCATTCTTAAAGCAAAAATACAAGTCATCGCCGCACCACATGGATGCGTCATACAGCACAAAGGCCAGCTTGATTTTCCTTTTCCGTCGCAGCCGCCGCACCGTGATGTCCTGCAGCTCCTGCCGATATGCCTGATACTCAGCTGCTGGATGCTGCTCTGAAAACTGCAGCAGGTCGAAATAAGAGATCTGGCGGACACGCTCCTCTGCTTCCTGTCTCGCGGCTTCCTCAGCCGTTTTCGTCTGGTAGTAGGCGAGCATGGCCTCTCCTGCCGCGCGATCCTCCGGCAAAATCTTATCCGGCAAATGCTCCAAGAGGTCACGGATTACGCTTTTCCCGTCCTCCTCGCGCTGTTCGAGAAAGCATATCCGCGCCAGAAGACTCTTGGCCGCTCCATGATCCGGCTCCCTGGTGAGTGCCTGTTCCAGACACTCAATGGCATTTACATAATCATTTTTCTTGAAGCCGAGGTAGGCGCGGTCACACCAGAAATCGGCACTATCAAAGCCCATGGTTTCCATTTTCCTGCTCTGCTCTTCCGCTGCGCCGAACCGCCCCTCCTCCAGCAGCCGCCACAATTCTGCCAGCATATTTTTCTCATTTTGTTTCAGGCGATTACTTTTTCCAGCCCGCTCCGTCATATCCCCTCTCTCTTTCCGTTCACAGTATGGAGAAAAGCACATCCAGCTTCAGGATAGAATCCAGCCACGGCTTGCCCTTCAGCAAAAAGCGGGCATCCATGAAATGCTGATACTCATGCAGTCCGCTGGCTGTAAGCACAGCCCGGAGCTGCTTATAATTGCCCGTGAAGAACAAATAGGCGTGTGTCTCCACATCATAGGGCAGGGAAAGTGATATTCCCTGCGATTCACTGCCGAGCTCTGCGCATAAAATTCCCCGCTTCTGCAGGACTTCACGGGCCTTTGCTTCGCTCCACTCGCTTTTCTCTTTGTTTCCCGCCCCATCCAAGTTCTGATGAATCGACATAATATCATCAAAAGCCCGGGCGACAGCTAAAAACATCTCTTTCGATACGGCCAGCACAGGCCGACGCTCGAGAAGCATCTTCACCAGGTGCTGCACATCCAGCATCCACGGACCAAATTCACCCTTGAGGATGGACTGCTCCAGATTCACCATATAGCAGAGTTTTTTTCCATCAAACCATGGCGTACGGCGGTAATAATCATAGAAAAGTACATCGATATCATCATGATCATCCATGCCCAGCGTCCTGCCCATGTAGTGATAGATGCCGGGCACGATCTCCCTCGTGCCGAACTTCCGTTCCCATTCCACCAAAATATTATAATGATACGGCAATGGGGTGAGATCGCGAGCAAAGAACAGATTCAAAATATCCTGATCGAAGAAATCCGTTTCGTCCGCATATTGCGCCAGGAACCGCAGCCCCGGCAAAAGAATATCTCCCCGTTTCCGCAGTGCCTCCAAATCCATCAACAAAACACCGGAATTGAAACACGTCTTGAGATTGACACCATGCGACTTCATCCGCTCATAGATGGGGACATCGCATACGTCCTGATCCGAAGCCGCATGGTAATGAGACAGGATCGTATGCTCACGCACGGCTCCCATACCGCTGAGTCCCAGCCGTTCCTGCCATAAACTACGGATATCAAGATGGACGATAGTATCTGCATCCAGATAAATCAGGCGATGGATATTCTCCGGCAGTACCCGAGGCGCTACGAGACGATAAAGCGCAGCCTCAGTATAGCGTGCCGAGGAAGTCGCCTTGGTAAAGATTTCTGCTGCACGCTGCCATACATCAGCCAATTGTTGCTTGACATTGTAAATTTTCAATGTCTGCCGATGTCCCCGGACGATTTCTTGCAACTTGGTACGATTTTCTTCTGATAATGTCCCATCTTCAAAAATATGAAAGGCTAGACGCGCTTCTGTATTTTCCATGACAGAAAACATCGAGCTTCCCAGAAATTTCGCATACGTCCCCTTCTTATCCGACATCGCATAAAGAATATGGATGGCATTATCTCTTGGCTTCATCATATATTCACCACGCTGTCAATGTTGCTGCAAATCATAGTATCGTCTCCTTCATAAAACAAGCAGGATGAAGTCGCCTCTATGTTCTTCATCCCGCCTGTCAATCCTACGACAAATATCATGTGCCGGAAAATGGAACGTTTTCAAGGACTTCTATCAACTCTTCATATAACGCCGTTTCTTCACCGCCACCATCTATTTGTGACAGTGATAGCTCATCCCTTTCCTCGGCTTTTTTTAATTCATCTTTTTTAATCTTATAAATGTGACAAGGACAATCACTCTGTTCCATTGCCCTGTCTTCATCTTCCGGGAAATGCAAGTCGTTGTCTGCCGCCGTTTGTTTGATGATTTTCGTCAATTCCTCATTCTGTCTTGCCTCGGCCTCTTCTTTCTTCGATGTACCAAAAACAGGTTCTCCATCTACGAACACAAAATATAACATCGCACCATTTCTCCTATCGATTCAAAAAAAGGGAAGAAAGATTCCCATCCTTCTTCCCTCATAGAACTTACTGATATAAAACTTACTGGAGCAGGCTGAGCACGGAGCTGCTGCTCTGGTTCGCCTGAGCGAGCATGGACTGCGCCGCCTGGAGGAGTACGTTGTTCTTCGTGTACTCCGTCATCTCTTTCGCCATGTCCGCATCACGGATCGTGGACTCGGAGCTCTGGACGTTCTCGCTGGCCGTCGTGAGGTTGCTGCTCGTGTAGGAGAGGCGGCTCTCGACGGAACCGATCGTCGTCTGCTGGTCGAGCGCCTTCTGGATGGCCTTGTCGAGGACATCCATCGCCGCGTTGGCTTTCGCCTGCGTGGAGATGTTGAGCTTCGTGCCATCGCTGCCCTTCAGGCCGAGGGCCTCGGAGCGCATATCCGTGAGGCCGACCTTGATGCTCGTGTTAGCGTTCGTGCCGACCTGCAGCGTGATGGCGTTATCCTCGGACGCATCCTGCGCACGCACGCTCTCACTGAAAGCAAGGGCCGCATTGACCGTCTTCTTCTCATTGCCTTCGCTGTCCGTGACGCTGATGGAGAGACCGGAGATCTGCCCCTGCACGCCGGACTTGTTCGCGAGCACCGTAACCGCATCCGTGCCGTCCGCCGTCTCAACCGTCTTGCGGGATGCCGCAACGCCGACTGCCGAGCCCGTCAGCAGATGGACGCCGGCCGCACTAGCCCCATAGGTCTTCGTAGCCGTCGAATAGGTCTTCGTAGCCGTCGAATAGGTCTTCGTAGCTGCTGAGTCCTTCGACGAAGCTTCATAGGTCTTCGTAGCCGTCGAATAGGTCTTCGTAGCCG
>ULTB01027494.1_pt1 | contig 10737 bp, 10 predicted proteins | sample 1957251 | NCBI WGS metagenome assembly ULTB01 (sample SAMEA4835724, study PRJEB28245) | human gut metagenome | biome: gut microbiome; material: fecal sample | place: Denmark | collected 2008
TCGCCCACGCTGGCCTTCCGGCTGAACAGGGCTTCGCTGGGACCTACCACGATGGCGTTCTTTTTAGGGTCGATCTTCACTACATACAGGGGGAAATCCGGCTGGTTCAGGCCCAGATGTTTGTGCTGGCCCAGGGTGTAATAAATGATGCCCCTGTGCTGGCCGATAACATTGCCTTCAAGGTCCAGGAAAGGGCCCGGCTGGGGCCTGTAATCCAGGATCCGCTGGACGGCATCGGTGTATTGCCCGTTGGGCACGAAGCAGATATCCTGGCTGTCGGGTTTGTGGGAGTTGATGAATCCGTTCTCCTCGGCGATCTCCCGGGTATGGGTCTTGTGGTATCCGCCCAGGGGGAAACAGGTATGGGCCAGCTGCTCCTGGGTCAGGTTGTACAATACATAGCTCTGGTCCTTTTTCGGGTCCAGGGCTTTCAGCAATTCGTATTTGCCGGTCGTTTCATTTTTCCGGATGCGGGCGTAGTGGCCGGTGACCACGCAGTCGCAGCCCAGCTCCCGGGCCCGCTGGTACAGAGCTCCGAATTTCAGGAACTTGTTGCAGTCGATACACGGATTGGGCGTATGGCCCAGGGTGTAGCTGCGGGCAAATTTTTCCATGACATCGTGTTTGAATTCCTCGGTGTAGTTGAATACGTAAAAGGGCATGCCCAGCCGGGCACAGACGCTGCGGGCGTCTTCCACATCGCTGAGGCTGCAGCAGGTTTTGGTGCTGCAGTACCCTGCATCCGGGTTGTTGTACAGTTTCATGTTGCAGCCGATGCAGTCGTACCCTGCATCCTGCATCAGTTTGGCGGCTACGGAGCTGTCCACCCCGCCGCTCATGGCAATGAGAGCTTTCATGATGATCCTTTCTATGCTTGCTGATGGAACTTCCGCAGTCGGGCCACTTCCCGGGTCACGGTTTCCACGATGAAATGGACCTGTTCCAGGGTGATGTCGTCGCCCAGGGAGAAACGGAGGGAGCATCTGGCTTCTTCCGGGGTGCAGCCCAGGGCCAGGAGCACATGGCTGGGTTCCGGGGAACCGGAGGCACAGGCGGACCCGGCGGAAACACAGATCCCGGCCATGCCCAGCACTGGCAGCAGGGCTTCGGCGGGGACTCCGTCGAAGGCCATATTCAGATGGCCGGGGAGCCGGGGCACCTGGCCGCTGTGGGCCCGGGTGCCGGGGAGGGTCAGGAGCTGCTGTTCCAGGGCATCCCGGGCGGCGGCCATCCGGGATGCATTGGCCTCCAGGTTCCGGATGGCTTCTTCCAGGGCGGCGGCCATGCCTACGATGCCGGGGACGTTTTCTGTTCCTGCCCGTTTGCCCCGTTCCTGTTCTCCTCCGAAAATCAGGCTTTCCAGCTCAATGCCTCGCCGTGCAAAAAGGATGCCAACCCCTTTCGGTCCATGGAATTTATGGGCGGAACCGGAAAGGAAGTCGATGTCCGTATCCTTCAGGGTCAGGGGGATGTGCCCCAGGGCCTGGACGGCGTCGGTGTGGAACAGGGCTCCCCGGGCGTGGGCCAGGGCAGCCAGCCGGGCAATGGGCTGGATGGCGCCGGTTTCGTTGTTGGCGGCCATAATGGACACCAGGGCGGTTTCCGGGGTCAGGGCCTGTTCCAGGGCGGCCGGTTCCACCTGGCCTTCCCGGTTCACCGGCAGCAGGGTCACGGTAAAGCCTTCCGCCTGGAGGGCTTCCAGGGTGTGGAGGATGGCGTGGTGTTCGATGGCGCTGGAGATCAGATGGGTGCGGCCCTGCTTTTTTCCCCAGGTGGCAGCGGTGCGAAGGATCTGGTTGTCGGCTTCGCTGCCCCCGGAGGTAAAGGTGATCTCGCCGGGACGGCAGCCCAGGAGCCCGGCGATGGTTTCCCGGGAGCCGATCAGGGCCCGGGAGGCTTCCTGCCCCAGGGGATAGGTGCTGGAGGGGTTGCCGTACTGTTCTGTAAAATAAGGCAGCATGGCCTCCAGGACCTTGGGCAGGACCCGGGTGGTGGCTGCGTTGTCGGCATAGACGAACATGGTGGTGCTCCTTTGTGAATTGATATCCTATCATTATACTACAGGTTGGAGAGAGAGGGAACCCATCCACGTTCCCCGCCCCTTTCAGGGGACGGACAAGCACTTCGGGCAAAATCCTGCAGTTGTCCTTCTTTTTTTCTTGCATTTATTTCTTCTTCATGCTATACTTTTAAGGCTGTATATATTATATATACTTCTTCTGCCCTCATGGTAGAGGAGCAAATCCAAAGGAGGAGGTGATTTCGTGAATAACTACGAAGTCATGTACATCGTTAAACCGGTAGAAGAGGACGCTTTCAACGCTGTTGTAAAGAAGTTCGATGACCTGCTGGTGGCTAACGGCGCTACGATCGAAAAAACCGATAAGTGGGGCAAAAAACGTTTGGCATATGCTATTCAGGACTTCAATGATGGTCTGTATGTTCTGACCACGTTTGCCGCTGAACCTGCAGCCGTAAAGGAACTGGACCGTGTGATGAAGATTACTGACGATATCCTGCGTCACATGATCATTCGCAAAGGCGAATAAGGAGGCTGGGTGTATGAATCGCATTATCTTGTTGGGCCGTCTCGTACGGGATCCGGAAGTCCGGGTTACACCTACGGAAAAAACGGTCTGCACCTTTACTCTGGCAGTTGACCGTCCCTTCGCTTCGAAGAACGGCCAGCGGGAAGCGGATTTTATCAACATTGTAACGTGGAATAAAACCGCTGAATTATGTGGGAACAGTTTGACCAAGGGTCAGAGAGCTCTGGTGGAAGGGCGTCTGCAGATCCGCAGCTACGATGGCAAGGACGGGAACAAGCATTACATGACGGAAGTCATTGCGGACCGTGTGGAATTCATCGAGCGGAAGGGCTCCGGCAATCCTGCCGCAGGCCAGCAGAATCCTCCATCCCAGAATCAGTCCTCTCAGGGCGGCTCCGCCGGTCCCATGGGTGGCTTTGGCTCTGAAGTAGGTTTTGACGAAGAGATCCCATTCTAAAAGGGAGGATAGAGAATAGCTATGATGAAGCGTGAAAGAGGAAATCGGAGACCCAGAAGAAAAGTCTGCTCCTTCTGCGTCGACAAAGTCCAGGAAATCGATTATAAAGATGCCGCCAAGCTGCGGAAGTTCATCACCGAACGGGGCAAGATCCTGCCTCGCCGGATTTCCGGCACCTGTGCAAAACATCAGCGTCAGCTGACCATTGCCATCAAACGTGCCAGAAATGTTGCACTGCTGCCGTTTACGGCTGAATAAGCTGGATGCAAAAGACAGATCCTTCGGGGTCTGTCTTTTTTTTGCCAAATATTGTAGAATAGTAGGGAAACGCTCCCTTGGCTGTCAATGGCCAATGGCCGAAGGAAGCCGGCTGCGCCGGCATTATCTTTTCATGGAGGAATATCGCTTTGCATTACCATAAAACGTCTTCACTGGTGGAATCCGGCATCCTGGCGGCGGTGGCCGTCCTTTTCACCCTGGTGGGGAATTACATCCCGGTGCTGGACATCATCGTCAGCATCCTGTGGCCCCTGCCCATCATCCTGTGCGGCCGGCGGAACGGGCTGAAATGGAGCATCCTGTGCCTGCTGGTCACCGGTTGTGTGGTGGCGGTGCTGCTGTCCCCGCTCCAGGCTCTGACCCAGTGCGTGATCCTGGGGCTCATCGGCCTTTTTATGGGCTATGCCATGGAAAAACAGATGTCGCCCACCCAGACCCTGCTCATGGGGAGCCTGGGAGCCCTGCTGTCCACGGTGCTCAGCGCCCTGGCGGCGTATTTCTTCATGCACGTGAATGTGATCGAAGTGTTCTTCCAGTCCATCGACGAATCGGTGAACATGAGCAGCGAGATCTTCCAGACCCTGGGGATGAAGGGGATGACCGATGTCCAGCTGGCCCAGCTGAAAAAGATGTTCGAGCTGATCCTGCCGGCGGGGGTGCTGCTCAGCGCGCCCATTACCGCCATTGCCAACTACTGGGCGGCCCGGAAGATCCTGGGACGGATGGGGGATTACTACCCCTGGTTCCCGCCCTTTTCCCTGTGGCAGCTGCCCAAATGGCTGCTGCTGCCCTACGGCATCGGGATGATGCTGATCTTCTTTGGCCAGAACTATCAGGATTCCCTGGTGTACCGGGGCGGGTACACCCTGTATATGATGATGAACATGCTGCTCCTGGTCCAGGGGCTGAGCCTGATCCGCTGGTATGTGGAATACCGTCACTATCCCCGGATCCTGCTGCCCCTGAGTCTGCTGCTGACCTTTACCCTGCCCATCGCCTCCCAACTGGTGGTGGTGCTGGGGGCCTATGAAATGGTCTTCGATCTGCGGAAAATCCGGAAACCGGGAGCCAACAAGCCTGAATAGAGGGGGAGACTATGGACGACAAATCACGCCGGAACCTGTGGCAGTCGGTGCGCATCGGGGTGGCCCTGCTGGGGTCCGTCCTGGTGATCTACGGGATTGCGGTGAACCAGGCCATCTGCACGGCCATTGGGTTTATTTCGGTGCTGCTGGTCTATTATCTGACCTTCCGGAGCAACCGGCTCCGGGAAGCCTGGTTCAACCATTCCATGACCACGGTGGTCCGGAACATCGAACGGGCCAACAATTACGCTTCCCAGCGGATCCCCATCGGCATCGGGGTGTTCGACAAGGAAGGCCATCTCCAGTGGCGGAACCGGCTGTTCAATGAATTCATCGCGGTGGATGTGCCCCTGGCCACGCCTTTTGAAAAGGTGATGCCGCCGCCGGACAACAATTTTGCCACCCTGCGGCTCCGGGATGCGGACAAACAGATCAAGATCGGGGACCGGATCTACAAGATGCTGGTCCGGCGGATCCAGATCACGGACAATCCGGAGGAGGATACGGGCCTGGCCCTGTACCTGGCGGATATCACCGACCGGGAACGGCAGAAAAAACGGTATGAGGAAGAACGGCCGGTGGTGGCCTATGTCCAGTTCGACAACTATGATGACGCCATGAAGGGCCTGAACGAAAATGAACGGGCCAGCCTGATCGTGGATGTGACCAAAGCCATCGGCGGCTGGGTGGAAGATGTCCATGGATATTTCCAGAAATATACGGAAGACATGTTTGTGGTGGGCATGAGCCGGAAGGGGCTTACGGATACCATCAGCAAGAAATTCCAGGTGCTGGACCGGGTCCGGGAAATCAAAAGCGGGAACCGGGTCAGCCCCACCATCAGTATCGGGGTGGCGGCGGACGGCCGGAACCTGGCGGAACTGAGCCAGAAGGCCCAGGCGGCCCTGGACCTGGCGCTGGGCCGGGGCGGGGACCAGGCGGTGGTCCAGCTGGGAGACGATATGAGCTTCTACGGGGCCCGGGGTTCCGTCCAGGCCAAGAATACCCGGGTACGGGCACGGATCGTGGCCCAGGCCATCCATGAACTGATGGTCGGTGCGGACCAGGTGTTCATCATGGGCCATGTGAATGAAGACTACGATGCCCTGGGGGCGGCCATCGGGGTGGCCAAAATGGCCCTGACCCTGAACAAAAGCTGCTGCATCGTGGCCAGCGGCCAGGGGCCTTCCCTGAAGAAACTGGAAACGGTATCCAAGGACCAGAGTGACCGGTACCTGTCCCTGTTCGTCACGGAGGAAGAAGCACTGAAACGGATTTCCTCCGGCAGCATCCTGGTGCTGGTGGATCATCACCGGGCCATGCTCAGCGCATCGCCCAAAATCCTCCAGTCCATCCGCCGGCGGATCATCATCGATCATCACCGGCGGGCGGAAGACGCCATTACCGATGTGATGCTCCAGTATATGGAACCGTCCACTTCCTCCACCTGTGAGATGGTGACGGAAATCCTCCAGTATTTTGAAAACAAGCTGCAGCTTTCGGAAGTGGAAGCCACGGCCCTGTATGCAGGGATCCTGGTGGACACCAAGAATTTTGCGGTACAGACCGGGGAACGGACCTTCGAAGCGGCGGCCTTCCTGCGCCGGAACGGGGCGGATCCCCATATGGTTTCCCTGCTGTTTAAGGATGATGAACATACGGTGCTCACCCGGGCCCGGATCATCACCGAGATGAAACAGCCCCTGCCCGGGCTGGCTGTGGCGGTGCACCGGTGTTCCTGCCAGGACAAGGACACGCCGGTAATCGTGGCCCAGGCGGCAGATGAACTGCTGACCATGGATGACATCCGGGCCAGTGTGGTTTTCAGCCAGAATGAGAATGGAGTCAGCATCAGCGCCCGCAGTGACGGATCCGTCAATGTGCAGGTGATGATGGAAGAACTTGGCGGCGGCGGCCATCAGACCGTTGCCGGGGTCCAGGTGAAGGGCGTGACGGCGGAAGAACTGATGCCGAAGGTCCTTGAACTGGCCAAAGAACAAATGAAGGAGAGCGATACAGATGAAAGTAATCCTGCTGCAGGACATCAAGAAATTGGGTAAAAAAGGCGATATCATCGAAACGGCGGAAGGCTATGGCCGGAACTATCTGATTCCCCGGGGCATGGCGGAAGAAGCCACTTCCCGGAACCTGAACCAGGCCAAACAGGATATGCAGGTGGCCAAACACCGGGCTGCCCAGGCCCATGACGAAGCGGTGGTCCTGGCGGCCCAGCTGGAAAAAGTCACCCTGCACATGAAGGTGAAGGTGGGGGCCAACGGCAAGCTGTTCGGTTCCATTGCTTCCAAGGATGTGGCGGATGCCCTGCTGACTCAGACCGGCATGGAAGGGGTTGACCGGCGGAAAATCGAGATCCCGGAAACCATCAAGAGCCCGGGGGTATATACCGCTACGGCCAAACTGCTGCCGGATGTGTCTGCCAAATTCAAAGTGGTTGTAGAAACGGAAGAATAACAGAACAAACCCACCACCAGCCTACGGCTGGTCCCCTCCCTTGAAAAGGGCGGATAGACAGATCAACCGCTGTCTTGAGAGGGGGACTGCTGCCTTGGGGCAACGGTGGTGGGTTCTCTTTCAGGAAAGGAGGCCTGTCCTTTGGAAGAACGTATCCCACCCCAGAATATCGAGGCGGAACAAAGTGTGCTGGGAGCCATGCTGATCAGCCGGGAAGCCATCGACAAGGCGGGAGAAATCCTCAATGAGGATGATTTTTACCGTCCGGACGACCGGACCATCTTTTCGGCCATTATGGATCTCCACAGCCGCAATGAGGCGGTGGACCTGGTCACTGTCACGGAAGAGCTGCGGAGGCTGGGAAAACTGGATGCCATCGGGGGCACAGCGGCCATTACGGCCCTGAGCAATGCGGTGCCCACGGCAGCCAATGTGGTGTACCATGCCAAGATTGTGGAGGAAAAATCTCTCCGCCGGCAGCTGATCAATTCCGCAACGGAAGTGGCGGCCAGCGGCTATGAGGAAGACCAGGACATTGCCCAGACCATCGACCAGGCGGAACAGAAAATCCTGGCGGTGGCCAACCGGAAACATTCCGGGGGCGTGGTGAAGATCAAGGACATTGTGAAAAGCGCCATGGCCCGGATCGAAGAGCTGTATGACACCAAGGATGCCTTCACCGGTCTGCCCACCGGGTTTGCGGATTTCGACAAGATGACCAGCGGTCTCCAGCCTTCGGATCTGATCATCGTGGCGGCCCGTCCTTCCATGGGGAAATCCTCCCTGGTGCTGAATATTGCGGAACATGTGGCGTTGGATGGGGGCAAATCCGTGGCCTTCTTCTCCCTGGAAATGAGCAAGGAGCAGCTGGTCCAGCGGCTTCTGTGCTCCCAGGCCCGGATCGACGCCTCCCGGCTGCGGATCGGCCAGCTCCAGGAAAGCGAATGGCCCAACCTGGTCAGTGCGGCGGACAAGCTCAGTGCCGCCAAGATCATGTTGGACGATACCCCGGGGATGACGGCACTGGAAATGCGGTCCAAGGCCCGGCGGTGGAAAAATGAAAACGGCCTGGATCTGATCATCGTGGACTATCTGCAGCTGATGCAGGGGTCTTCCAAACGGGCCAGCGACAACCGGCAGCAGGAAATGAGTGACATCTCCCGGTCCCTGAAGGGACTGGCCCGGGAACTGAATGTGCCGGTGATCGCCCTGTCCCAGCTGAGCCGGAGCGTGGAACAGCGGACCAGCAAACGGCCCATGCTCAGTGACCTGCGGGAATCCGGGGCCCTGGAACAGGATGCGGATATCGTTTGCTTCATCTACCGGGACGATTATTACAACCAGGATACGGAACAGAAGAATGTGGCGGAACTGATCGTGGCCAAGCACCGGAATGGTCCGGTGGGCACGGTGCCGCTGTATTTCCGGAAAGACATTACCCGGTTCGAGGACCTGAGCCGGCGGCCGGAATGAATGGGGCTGCCATACAGCAGCCGTTTGTCAATTGTCAATTGCTGAAGGAGGGCAGCCGGGTTGCGGCTGCCTTTTATTGCAAACAAAATATTCTTATCGTTGCGAAGCGTTCGGCAAAATGATACAATAAAAAGACAGCGGGAACGGTGTGTTCCCTCGTTATGCCATTTTTTTGTTAAACCTAAGGAGGAAGTATTGTGATTCCACGTTATACCAGTAAAGAAATGGGTTCCATCTGGACGGAAGAAAACGAAGACCGCAACATTGTCAAAGTTGAAGTCACGGCCTGCGAAGCCATGAACAAACTGGGCATTGTACCGGATGATGCGCTCCATGACATCCAAACCAAGGCGGACTTCGATCTGGACCGGGTCCACGAAATCGAAAAGACCACCAACCATGACATCATTTCTCTGCTTACTTCTGTGGCTGAACACGTCGGCGATGCTTCCAAATATATCCATAAAGGCCTGACCTCCAACGACGTGAAGGATACGGCTATGGGGCTCATGATGAAACATTCCGCGGAAATCCTGATCCGGGAAGAAAAAGAACTCCATGAAATCCTGAAAAGCCAGGCCCAGAAATACCGGCATACCCTGTGCGTGGGCCGTACCCACGGGATCCATGCGGAACCCATGACCTTTGGCCTGAAGTTCCTGCTGTGGATGTCTGAAACCGAACGGAACATCGAACGGCTGGAAATGGCCAAGAAATACATCTCTGTAGGCAAGCTCAGCGGTGCCATCGGGACCTATTCCAACATCGACCCGTTTGTGGAAAAATACGTCTGTGAAAAACTGGGCCTGACGCCTGTGCCCATTGCCAACCAGGTTGTCCAGAGAGATCGGCATGCCTTCTATCTGAGCACCATCGCCGTGTGCGGCGCCACCCTGGAGAAGATGGCCACGGAAGTCCGTCATCTCCAGCGTACGGAAGTCCGGGAAGCGGAAGAATATTTTGCTCCCGGCCAGAAGGGCTCTTCCGCCATGCCTCACAAACGGAACCCCATCACCTGCGAAAAAGTCTGCGGTATGGCCCGTGTGCTCCGGGGCAATGCGGAAGCCGCCATTGAAAACGTGGCCCTGTGGCATGAACGGGATATCTCCCATTCTTCCGTGGAACGGATCATCATCCCGGATTCCACCATCCTGCTGGATCATATGCTCCGGAAGATGAAGGATATCATGGGCAAGATGCTGGTGTATCCGGAAGCCATGCTTCGGGATCTGAACCTGACCGGCGGCCTGATTTACAGCCAGAACCTGCTGATCGCCCTGGTGAGCAAAGGCGTGCTCCGGGAAGACGCCTACAAGTGGGTGCAGCGGAACGCCATGGCCCGCTGGATGGAAGGTGCCGACTTCAAGACCAACGTGGAAGCGGATCCGGATATCGACAAGTACCTGACCAAGGAAGAAGTGGAAGCCTGCTTCGAACCGAAACATATGCTGAAGCATGTGGACGAAATCTACGCACGGTTTGGAATGTAACCTGAAAGAAGGAGAAATCTATGTCATCTGTTGTTGTAATCGGTTCCCAGTGGGGGGACGAAGGCAAAGGAAAGATCGTTGACTATCTGGCCCAGCAGGCTGATGCGGTGGTCCGCTATTCCGGCGGCTCCAATGCCGGTCATACGGTGGTGGTCAATGACGTTTCCTACAAACTGCGTCTGCTGCCCAGCGGCATCCTGTATCGGGACAAGACCTGCATCCTGGGCAACGGGGTTGTGATCAATCCCCGTGTGGTGCTCCAGGAAATCGCCGAAATGAAGGCCAAAGGGGTGGACACCAGCAATCTGCTGATCAGCGACCGGGCCCATGTGGTGTTCCCGTACCATGAAAAACAGGACGAACTCCAGGAAGCAGCCCTGGGGGATGCCAAGATCGGTACCACCAAAGGCGGCATCGGCCCCTGCTATATGGACAAATACGCCCGTACCGGGATCCGGGTCTGCGACCTGATGAACAAAGACATCCTGGCGGAAAAACTGAAACGGAACCTGGCGGCAAAGAATGCCCTGTTCACCAAAGTGTACGGCGCTGAACCTCTGGAATATGAACCCATGCTGAAGGCGTATCTGGGGTATGCGGAAGAACTGCGGCCCCATGTAACTGATACCAGCGTGGCGCTGGGGAACATTTTCGATGCCAACAAGAAAGTCCTGTTCGAAGGGGCCCAGGCCACCTTCCTGGACATCGACTACGGCACCTATCCCTATGTGACCAGCTCCAACCCCACCGCCGGCAATGCGGCTACGGGCAGCGGCGTCGGGCCCCGGTTCATCGACCATGTGGTGGGGGTTGTGAAAGCCTATACCACCCGGGTAGGGGAAGGTCCCTTTGTGTGCGAACTGTTCGATACCGACGGCCCGGGAACCTATCTGCGGAACACCGGCCATGAATTCGGCACTGTTACCGGGCGG
>ULTB01048784.1_pt1 | contig 10714 bp, 11 predicted proteins | sample 1957251 | NCBI WGS metagenome assembly ULTB01 (sample SAMEA4835724, study PRJEB28245) | human gut metagenome | biome: gut microbiome; material: fecal sample | place: Denmark | collected 2008
GCGCACGGCCGCCCCGCTCCCCAGCAGGGCCGAGGCGAGCCCGTTCAGCGCCGCGCAGTCGGACCTCAGCTCACCTTCGAGCAGGCCGTCGCGCGCGAGCATTACCGCCGCGCCGTGGTCGCCCGCCGTGCCCGAGATGAGCACCGCGTCGCCCGGGCGCATCTTGTCCGGGCCGAGGCCGGGGTACTTCACGAGACCTATGCCGGATGTTGTTATGTAAACCCCATCCCCTCTGCCCCGCTCGACCACCTTGGTGTCGCCGGTGACTACGGCGACGCCCGCGCCCTCCGCCGCGGCCTTTATCGAGGCGACGATACGGCGCAGGTCGGCGGTGGGCAGGCCCTCTTCGATGATGAGGGCGAGGCTGAGGTATTTCGGTTCCGCGCCGCACATGGCGAGGTCGTTCACCGTGCCGCAGACGCTGAGCTTGCCGATGTCCCCGCCCGGGAAGAAGAGCGGGCTCACGACAAAACTGTCCGTCGAAAAGGCAAGCGCGCCGTCCAATATCGCCCCGTCGCCGAGCACGTTTAGCGCGCCGTTGCCGAGCGCGGGGAGGATGATCTCATCTATGAGGGCGGCCGTCTTTTTGCCGCCGCTGCCGTAGTCGAGGGTTATTATATCGTCCATATCAGCACTCCCGATATTTGTACGCTGCGGCACAGGCGCCCTCCGAGGACACCATGCAGGGCCCGACGGGGTCCTCCGGCGTGCACATTTTTCCAAAGAGCGGGCAGCCCTCCGGGGGCATCCGGCCCGTTATGACCTCGCCGCAGCGGCAGGCCGTGGGAGGGGCCCCTTTGCCAATTTCTATACCGAGCTTTTTCACGGCGTCGTAGTCCGAAAGCTCCGGCGCGAAGGCGAGGCCGCTCGCCTCTATCTCGCCGAGGCCGCGCCAGGAGGCCCGGACGGGCACGAAGGCCCGGCGGAGCATCTCCTGCGCCAGGGCGTTCCCGCCGGGGCTAACCGCGCGGGAGTATTCGTTCACGAGACCGGGTTTTCCGTCCGCGAGCATGCGCAGCAGCTCGTAGACCGAGAGCAGTATGTCCTCCGGCTCAAAGCCCGCTACGACGGCGGGCAGGCCGTATTCCCCGGGCAGAAACCTGAAGTGCTCCGCACCGGTAATGACCGCGACGTGGCCCGGGCAGAGGAAGCCCTGCACGTCAAAGCCCTCGGAGCCGATGAGCGCTCTTAGCGCCGGTTCGACCAGGCGCAGCATTGTGAACACGGAGTAGTTTTTGACCCCCTGCTCCCTGGCAGCGAGGGCGCTGGCCGCCGTGCCGGGGGCCGTGGTCTCAAAGCCGACGCCGAGGAACACCACCTCGCGCTCCGGGTGCCGCTTTGCGAGCTCCACGGCGTCCATTGGCGAGTACACCAGCTCCACGGAGCCGCCGCGCGCCCTGCGGTGGGCGAGGTCGTCGCCCCGCCTCGAGCCGGGGACGCGGAGCATGTCGCCGTAGCTCGCCACGGTGACACCGGGCCTCGAGGCCAGCTCCAGCGCCGCGTCCATCAGCTCCGGCGGCGTCACGCAGACCGGGCAGCCGGGGCCCGAGACCAGCTCCACGCCCTCCGGCAGCAGCCGCTTGAGCCCCGCGCGGGCTATGGCCATCGTGTGCGTGCCGCAGACCTCCATGAGCCGGACGCGCTGGGGCGGGAGGGCGTTTATCCTCTCTAGTATCTCAGCGGAGCGCATTTTCGACCTCCGCCCACTCCGCAATGTCCTCGAGCGCCTGCTTTTCCGGCAGCCGCTCTATCGCAAAGCCCGCGTGGACGATGACGTATTCGCCCAGCTTAGGCTCCTTTATGAAGTCCAGCCTCATCCGCCGGCGCAGGCCCTCCACCTCGCCGACGGCGTTCAGGCCGTCTATTTCAACTATCTTCAGCGGTACCGCCAGACACATAACTTGCCTCCAGGATCATCAACTGTCCGAGCGCCACGCCCTCGTCGTTGGGCGACACCCGGCTGTGCGTGTACACCTCGAGCCCCGCCGCCTTCAGCGCGCGCGGCAGGCGCTCCATGAGATACATATTCTGAAACACCCCGCCCGAGAGCACCACGCGCCGGAGTCCGGTCTGCTCCGCCGCCGCGCGGCACTGCGCCGCCGCCATGCTCACGAGCGTGTTCATAAACTTTGCCGCGACCGTCCCCGGAGCCTCGCCCAGGGCGGCGATCTGCCTTATCATCGGCCGCCAGTCAAAGACATTGTCCTCGAAGGCGAGGTCGTACTCCCCGAGCTCGGCCTCGTCCGCCGCGGCCTCGAGTAGGACGGCGCCCTGGCCCTCGTAGCTGCTCTCCGCGCGTATGCCCGCGAGGGCGCAGACCCCGTCGAAGAGGCGGCCCATGCCGGAGCTCTTCGGGCAGGAGACGCCCCGCTCCAGCATCCGGCGCAGCAGGGGATCCTCCCCCGCGAGGCCGGATTCAAACCTCAGCGCCTCGGCGATGCGCCGTATCTCCAGCACCGCGAGGTCCCCGCCCGGGAGCGGGATGGGCCTTATCGAGCCGAGCCGCTCAAAGCCCCGCGCGCCGCCCGCGAGCAGTTCCCCGCCCCAGGTCGCGCCGTCTGTACCATAGCCCGTGCCGTCCCAGATGAGGCCCAGGCACTCGCCCTCCAGGCAGTTGTCCGCCATGCAGGAGACCATGTGCGCGTGGTGGTGCTGCACTCTCAGGAGCGGGATGCGCCGCTTTGCCGCCAGCTCCTCCGCCGCGGCGGTGGAGAGATAGTCCGGGTGCATGTCGCAGGCCACGGCCCGGGGCTCGAAGTCGAAGAGCCGCGCGAAGTGGCGCAGCTGCTCCTCATAGCAGTCGAGCGTCTCCAGGTTCTTGAGGTCGCCTATGTGCTGGCTCGGGAAGGCGTGGCCGTTCTTCGCAAGGCAGAAGCCCGCCTTCTGCTCCGCCCCGCAGGCGAGCAGCCCTTCAGCGAGGTGCTTCACTGAAATCGGATACGGCACGTAGCCGCGCGAGCGCCGGACGGGGTAGTCCCGGCCCTCGTATATGCGTATGAGCGAGTCGTCGCAGCGCGTGAGTATCTCGCGGTCGTGCAGCAGAAAGCCGTCCGCGATGCCCCGGAGCTTTTCCAGCGCCTCGGCGTTTTTATATACAATAGGTGTTTCGGAGAGGTTCGCGCTCGTCATCACGAGGCAGTCGAGGTCCTCGCCCAGGAGCAGGACGTGCAGCGGCGTATACGGCAGCATGACGCCGATGGAGTTGTTCTCGCTCAGGTGCATGTACGTGCCCCGGGCGCGCTTTTTGAGCAGCACGATGGGCTTGCGGAAGGACGTCAGCGCCCGCTCCTCGGCCTCCGTGACCTCGCAGAGCCGCCTTGCGGCGGCGGCGTCCCGGCACATCACGGCAAAGGGCTTTTCGTCCCTGTGCTTTCGGCTCCGGAGCCGCGCCACGGCCTGAGTGTCCTCCGCGAGGCAGGCGAGGTGCATCCCGCCCAGGCCCTTGACGCAGAGGATGCCGCCCGATTTTATGAGGCTTCTTGCCGCCTCGATGCCGTCGCCCGGCAGCCGGCGGCCCTCTCCGTCGAGAAAGAAGGTCTTTGGCCCGCAGACGTGGCAGCAGTTCGGCTGCGCGTGGTAGCGCCGGTTTTCTATGTCCTCAAACTCCGCCTCGCAGTCCGGGCACATCGGAAACTCCGACATGGAGGTGTACGCCCGGTCGTAGGGGACGGATTTTATTATCGTGAATCTCGGTCCGCAGTTGGTGCAGTTTATGAAGGGGTAGCGGTACCGCCTGTCGGCAGGGTCGAGCAGCTCGCGCAGGCAGTCCGGGCAGATGCCCGCGTCCGGCGAAATGAGCGTCCGCATACGCTCACCGCGCTCGCTCGGGACTATGCTGAAGCCCTCAAAGTGCTCTCCCCCCTGCACGGGGCGGGCCTCCACGGACTCGATGATCGCCAGCGGCGGCGCGTCCTCCCTCAGTGCGGCCAGAAACGCCTCAAGCGCCGGCTCCTCTCCCTCGAGCTCGAGCCCGGCGCCGTCTGCGGTGTTCCGCACCCAGCCAGACAGGCCGTGCTCCTTCACCAGCCTGTGCACGAACGGACGGAACCCAACTCCCTGTACTATTCCGCGGACCTCTATCTGTAGCTTTGTCAATTTTCCCCAATAATGTTAATATTTTCACATTTGTGGCGATAAACGCCTCACATCCTGTTTTGATTCTAACATCAGGCATACTATTTGTCAACAAATTAACGTCTTCGGCAATGGTTGTTATTGCGGCCCTGATGTGTTAAAATTGTACAAAACCTTTCTGGGAGGTATGCCTCACATGGCTGAATCAAAAGTATATTTCTCCGACATGCGAGCCCATGGGCAGAGCCTGCTCGTCAAGCTGCGCCGCCTCATGAAGGCCGCGGGCTTTGAGAGCATCGACTTTGACGGCAAGTTCGTCGCCGTCAAGATGCACTTCGGCGAGCCGGGCAACCTCGCCTTCCTGCGCCCGAACTGGGCCGCCACAGTCTGCGACTATGTCAAGGAGCTGGGCGGCAAGCCCTTCCTCACCGACTGCAACACGCTCTACATCGGCGGGCGCAAAAATGCGCTCGACCATCTCGACAGCGCATACCGCAACGGCTTCAACCCCCTCCAGACCGGCGTGCACTCCATCATCGCCGACGGCCTGAAGGGCACGGACGAGGCGCTCATCCCCGTGGAGGGCGGCGAGTACGTCAAGGAGGCCAAAATAGGCCAGGCTCTGGCCGACGCGGACATCATAATCTCCCTCTCCCACTTCAAGGGCCATGAGATGACCGGCTTCGGCGGCGCGCTCAAGAACCTCGGCATGGGCGGCGGCTCCAGGGCCGGCAAGATGGAGATGCACTCCGCGGGCAAGCCCTTTGTCAAGCAGAAGTACTGCATCGGCTGCGGCGCCTGCCAGCGCATCTGCGCCCACGGCGCGCCCATCATAGAGGACGGCAAGTGCCACATCGACCACGACCGCTGCGTCGGCTGCGGCCGCTGCATAGGCGTGTGTCCCAAGGACGCCGTCCGCCCCGCCCACGACGAGGCCAACGACATCCTCAACTGCAAGATCGCCGAGTACGCCAAGGCCGTCTGCCAGGGCAAGCCGAACTTCCACATCTCCCTCGCGATAGACATCTCCCCCTACTGCGACTGCCACTTTGAAAACGACGCCGCCGTGGTGCCGGACGTGGGCATGTTCGCCTCCTTCGACCCCGTGGCGATAGACATGGCCTGCGCGGACGCGGTGAACGCCCAGCCGCCCGTGGCGAACAGCATGCTTGGCGAGGCCGAGCACACCCACCACGACCACTTCACCGACATCTCCCCCGACACCGACTGGCGCTCCCAGGTCGAGCACGCCGAGAAGATCGGCCTCGGCAGCCGTAAGTACGAGCTTGTGAGGGTCTGAGACAAAAAAAGGGCCGCGCCGCCAAAAAATGTGTTGACAACCTGGCCAATGTCGGGTATAATTCACTTTGCCTTTTGGCGGCGTAGCTCAGTTGGCCAGAGCATCCGGTTCATACCCGGAGTGTCACCGGTTCGAATCCAGTCGCCGCTACCACCGGGGCGCCTCTGGCGCCCCGGAGCCTTATGGCCCGTTGGTCAAGTGGTTAAGACACCGCCCTTTCACGGCGGTAACATGGGTTCGAATCCCGTACGGGTCACCAAATCTTTTGTGGAGGCTTAGCTCAGCAGGTTAGAGCGCCTGCTTCACACGCAGGAGGTCACTGGTTCGAGTCCAGCAGTCTCCACCACAGTAAAAGCCCTGAAACCCTTGTGGTTTCAGGGTTTTCTCATATTCCGACCGATTCTCTCAAAGCTGCATTGAGCCGGTGGAAGTAATAATGCAGGGGATAAATCCTCAAAAATATCCCCAGTTTCGAGCCTCATGAAGGCTGACTGGGGATATTTTTGGGGATATTTTTTGCCTGTCTGAAACGGGCTGATTCATGGTTCAGGATCTGTATTTTTCCTTTGTTTCAAGCTTTATTATTCTCGACTCATGGTTATCGACCTTGTCCTCAACCGCATCAATGCGGCCATGCAGCTTATCATGCGACCGTCGGCTCTTTTCCTCAAATGCCGAGAACGATTTGACCAGCTGCTGAACCTGCGAAGTCAACGTTGTGAGCGTAGTATTCAGCGTCAACATAGGCTTGACTATGGACGCTACCAGCCCCACGAGCACAACGATGACGCCCACCACTGCCCACTCGGTCATGGCTCGCCCTCCTGTTATTTATCTGTATTTGCGAACTGCTTGTACACCTGATTGACGCCAGTGGCGGCGAGACCGCTGACAATGCCCACCGCAACAGCTGTTATGTAATCAGTCGCCGGGAAGTCCGGCACGCCCAGAGCCAGGCACGCAGCGCCCAGTGCGGCGCCCATCAGCCCGCAAATACCGGGCAGCCACTTGTTGTCAAGCGGTGTGGCCTTTATCAGCTGCGCTACCAGGTAGCAGATCACCGTTATCGCGGCCACAGATGCAATTCCAAAGTCCATCATTTATCACCTCCCTTCAAAATCGTACAGGCCAAGTCTGTCGTGCACAACGTAGAGACGCACGAGGTCAAAGGTGAGCGCGAGGCTGCCCTCGTCGTCTATGCCCTTGAGCGCGCCCTTGTCAACGAGCTTCTGTATGGTGGCGCGTCCCCACTCTGGGACCTCGTCCACCGTGTTCCAGTATGTAGCGGTCATTGCTTCTTTCACGTCCTTTCGGAAGTCGTCCATGGATTTGCCGAAGCGCGGAAACCAGTGCCCGACGTCGCCGTGGTTGGAGGCGATGCCGAGCTTGTGGCCCTCGGCGTGGTCGATAATGGTTGGATACCCTTCGGGGGTCGTGCCCGCGGGGTCTATGCCGTACTCTGCGCAGAGATACGCGAACAGCTCCACAGCCTCATTATAAGCCCGGAGGAAGTACACGCCGTCGGTCGGCGCATCCTCGCATATCTCCACGCCGATGTAGCCGAGCTTGTTGGCCTGTCCCTTGCTGCCGCCGCCGGAGTGCCAGCCCTGTGTGTCCCACGGGAGCAGCTGATATGACGCTATGTCGCCGTCGGCGGTGAGCCCGATCATGCCGTGAGCGCAGACCTGCCGCCCGCCGCACGTCGCGCAGTAGCCGGAGCCATTGTCAACGTACTGGTGCGGGCCGATATCTGCGCCGCCGCCGTGGTAGGCGTTCCAGTGGTTGTTATACGGGTTCGGGCCGAGGTATCCATCATCGGGCTGGATGTAGCGCCGAAGGTTCGGGTTATTCGCGCCGGTGCTGTGCAGCATTAGGCCGCGCGGGGTCATTTTGACGCCGGCCATGTAACAGGCGTTGCGGACGAGGTACATCTGGTGTAGATTCAAAGGATTGTCACCTCCTATGACATAGTTATTTGCAAGACAGTATTACCCTCGGAGCAGAGCAGAGCATGACGTCATCTCTTTGAGTTTTTAAGAAACTGAGCAATCACCGGTAATTTGATAGACATAGTATTGAGAAGTTGTGCCGGTAAATATTCGGTCTTTAAGTATTGCGGCGGATGAGGGGGAAAAGTGCACACCATTGAATATGTTGGCATAAACTATAACAATGCTATATTTTGCGATTTCAATAGTTTGCTCACTGTCAATATCTTTGAATACAAACGATGAATCGACAAGTTGAATGTTCTTCGAACCAGAGAAATTAATTTTAACAGTAACAGTTTCTGCCTTGCCACTATGCGTCCCGGTCACGCCAAATATACTCACACCCTCAGCGATATTCTCCGCCACAAGGTTAGAGTCTCTCGCCACCTGCACTTCGCCGGTGGTGTAGTACCCGGAAGCCACGGCGGACTGTGCTGTCCTGCCGGGCGTCACTGTCTTTGCCCCCTGCGTCGTGAGCTGATGAGTGGCGGATTTCGTGCCCCCAGGCACATAGCCCTCCTGCTGCTCCGCAGTGGCCGTAATGAGTCCGGCCGCGCTCACGGAGATCTTCGGCACCGCCTGTTCCACCTTTGGCGTATTGCCGTCATTCGGATTTGCTATCATGTCCGCACCTCATTATCCTCAGATTCTCGCGGAGCCGCTCGTTGCCCGGCTCAAGCTTCAGTGCCTGTTCCGCCGCTCTGACGGCGTCCTCATGCTGTCCAAGCTGCCAGCTTGATATAGCCATGAGGTCGTAGGGCTCCGCGCCCCAGGCCTCAGGCTCGGTCATGTAGTTGTTGTCCCGCGTGCCAATATGCAGCGTCCGCATGGCCCAGTATCGGCACAGGGGCCAGTCCGAGCGCTGGTAGTAGAGCATGGAGAGCGCATAGGGCGCCTCGCGCTGGCCAGGGGCCTCGTCCGCCGCGCGCTCGAGCCAGTGTTCCGCGCTGCGCCAGTCGCACAGGGCTTCGCAGCAGCGGGCTATGTAACGCATACTCGCCGCCCGCTCGGCATCCCAGCGCGCCGAGGGCATCGCCAGATGCCGCATGAGCGTCTCTATGGCCTCGCCCCATCGCCCGTGGAACATGTACTCGCGCCCGAGGTAGTGCATGTTGCGGTCGTCGTCCGGGTCCTCGGCGACGGAGAGCTCAAGCAGCGGAAGATACTGTCCGCGGCTTTTGCTGCTGTCCGGCCAGTGCTCCACGCGCAGTGCGGGGACGGTGATGCAGCTCTCCGGCCGCTCCGTCGCCAGCACCTCGTGTACGGGGTGCGTCCACCGATAGCCGTGCCGGGCGTGGATCTTGTCGGCATAGAACACGACGCCGTCACCACCGTCAGGCTTGTGGCTCCATACATAGGTATACCGTGCGCGGGTAGTGCCGGGCGTCCAGGCCGCCTCCAGCGCCTCGCGCCAGCCGGGGCAGAGCACTTCGTCGAGGTCGAGGCATATGCACACGTCCGCGTCCTCCGGCAGCAGGGCGAGCGAGGCGTTGCGGGCGTCGTCAAAGCGCCAGGGCGCGATAGTCTGCTCGTACACGGTGGCCCCCAGCGCACGCAGCCGTTCCGGTGTTCCGTCCGTGCTGCCCGTGTCCAGGATGTATACCCCGTCCGCCTCGGAGCAGAAGGCCAAGAACCGCTTGGCAAATTGTGCCTCGTTTTTGCAAATAGCGTAGATGATGATTTTCATGTAGTTACCTCAAGCCCAGCAGCTCTTTCAAGTCCTGTTGTATTCCGTTAAGGACTCCTGTGTCCGCAGTCTCATCGTACCAATTAGCACAAGCCTCCGCGCGGACTCGTGCATCTGCGTTAATCGCGATAGCTTCTTTTAATGGCAGTTCATTTTTTCGCATTGCAATAAGCGCTTCGCGCATATCGCCGCTTGCGCGAATAACGTCTGCGAACGACTCTCCCGCTGCGTATTTCGACAGCATGCCGTAGTAGTGGGTGCTGTACGCAAGTCTCTTTGGAAAGCGGGGGTAATAGTGCTCTGGGTGCTCAGATAAGCCGTGTGCCGTTCTAATATGCAATTCCCATACGCGTTTTTTTGAAGCTCGTACAACAGATTCCCGGTTTTCGGTTAGATACTCCGATAACGCCCCCGGAGTGTTTATCTCAAAGGGGAACCACCACTGGATGTAAAGGGGCGTCTCCCGCTGGAGCACGGCACGGTCGACAAATTCTTCGCGCGGTACTTGTATTATGTGCTTTTCTCCATCGTGCCCAGTGGTGCTCCACGAATCCGCTATACGGCAAACATCAATGTCGCTACCTTCGAGTTCTAAGCCGTACGCCCGTGAACCGGCAATACACTCGTAATATATCATCCGTGTCTCTCGTACACGTCCAACTTGTACGGCTTCCCCACCCAAATAAGGGATGGGTCAACAGTCCAAAACCAGTCTTGAAGGGCGGTGGGGTCTCCCGGGGTGCCTCCGCGCACCAAGTCGCCAAAATCCTCGGGTGTTATTGTACCGCTGCTGGTGACATACTGCCCAGAGGGGCTTGCCAAAACCATTGGGATATAGTGAGAACCATAGTCATTCAATGCAAGGATGGCCACCGCAAATGTGTCGTCAAACGCTAGCTGGTCCGCGTCGTGCATAACAACCACTTCACCGCTGGCGGGTATTATTCCACTGGTTGTGGTTCGTGTATACCCTCTAAATCCGCCCCCTATTTTAAGTATTTCATCCGCGTACCCTCTAAAAGTAGTGGCGTACGACACAGAGATGCCCTTTGCTTCAATCGCCTGTTTGATCGCCTCTTTAGTTCTTTGCAAGTAAGCAAGCTTTTCAGCGACGGTTCCCATCAGACCACCTCTCCGTTTATTGCATCTAGCAGGTCATTTACGCCTCCAATTAAACCGTCAACATAGCCCTTAGTGGCGGCGTCGTATTCAGACTGTGGGGTATTTATGTTCGTCAGAATTACCGGTTCATCTCCCGCCAGACCGTAAAAAGCCAACACCGGTGTATGGTCATCGCTGCTCTCCGCCGTGATATACGTGCCACCGAAACCCTCCACGAAGCTAACCCCGTTAGAATCCAGCTGCACGACCACATTATCGTCGCCATCCAAAACATCAAACGAGTACGCCTCGGGCATTTTGATCGCTCCCTGCATGATTCCACCATCAAGCGGGAGGAACGGTGCACCACCAAGTGTCGCAAGCGCGGCGCTAAACTCAGCCTCAGTGCCGGTGTAGCCAGCATCAATAGCTGCCTGATACGCGCTTTTGCCTGTGGGACCCGTCGTTCCTGCGGCTCCGGTGGCGCCCGTCGGGCCTGTGGGGCCGATTTCGCCGGTCGCGCCCTGCGCGCCCTGGTCGCCCTTCGGCCCGGTCGGGCCG
>ULTB01040887.1_pt1 | contig 10640 bp, 11 predicted proteins | sample 1957251 | NCBI WGS metagenome assembly ULTB01 (sample SAMEA4835724, study PRJEB28245) | human gut metagenome | biome: gut microbiome; material: fecal sample | place: Denmark | collected 2008
TCATTCTGCCCTGCGCCCTTGGGCAACGGGAAGGCGCGGAAGAGTCGCCTGACTGTGCCGCGCGTCACCTTCGGGTGCGGGACAGTCAGGCGTCATCGTTCCCGGAGAGCCCGGCGCCGTCCCCTGCTCCTGTCGTTGGAGGGGTTCAGGGGGTCGGTCGCATGGTCGGGCGGCCATTATATCCGGCATATTCGTTTGATATTTGGAAATTTTTATTATTTTTGTCCTGATGTCTGCCACACGGCGTCACGTCCCGTGCCGGTGACGCAAGGCAGGAGCGGGATACAGACCGAAAGGGTGACCGATGGTCGCCAAGTTATTTACCAAGGCATCGCTGAACTCATAGGACTCACGAGACTATAACCAAAACATCAATCGATATGAGCGTTTTACACACACACACACACGGCGCGCGCTGCTGACGGCTGCCGCCGCCATCCTTCTCATCACCTCCTGCGGTAAGAGGGAGGAGACGGCCGGAGTCTCATCCGTGGCCGTCACCCCGTCCCGGATAGAGATCATGGAGGGCGGATCTGCCGCACTGTCCGCCAGGGTCTCTCCCGAAGCCGCGTCCGACAGGGCCGTGGCGTGGTCGTCGTCCGACCGGAGCGTCGCCACTGTTGACAAGTCCGGCACCGTCCATGGCCTCAGACCCGGCACCGCGACCGTCACCGCGACGGCGGAGGGCAAGTCCGGCACCTGCGCTGTGACGGTGAAGGCCAAGGCGGTAAACGTGACGGAGGTGTCCCTGGACAAGACGGAGCTGACCCTGACCGAGGGCGAGACGGAGACGCTGACCGCCACGGTGAAGCCCGACAACGCTGACAACAGGAAGGTGGCGTGGAGTTCGGACAAGACTGATGTCGCCACGGTCGACGGCGACGGCAGGGTGACTGCCGTGAAGGCCGGCGAGGCGACCGTCACGGTCACGACCGAGGACGGCGGGAAGACGGCGACCTGCAAGGTGACGGTGAAGGCCAAGGCGGTTCCGGTGACCGGCGTGGAGGTCAATCCGTGGGCGGTGACCCTGTCCGTACGCGGCACCTCCAAACTCTCTTACACGATCAGACCGGCGGACGCGACCAACCAGAATGTGAAATGGGAGTCGGAATCTTCGTCCGTAGCGACAGTCGATTCCGAAGGCAACGTGCAAGGCGTCGCCGCCGGAACGGCGAAGATCTGCGTGACAACCGAAGACGGCGGCTTCAAGTCCTACTGCACGGTCACCGTGAAAAAAGCGGAATCAAAATTCGAGGTTGGCGGACTGTGGTATGAATATTATTATGCTCCAAACCTGGCAAGGGTGATTCCCGATCCTGACGGAATCAAATACGGCGGGAATATCTCCATCCCCGGACAGATTGAATATGGCGGGATCACATATTCGGTCTATCAAATAGGGAGCCACGCGTTCTACGAGTGTGCAGATCTTAAGTCAGTGACCCTTGGCGAAGGGATTGAATTTATTAACGCCCGGGCTTTCTATAATTGCCCAAATCTCGAAAGGATAACATTCTCCTCCACGATGAATTCGTTCGACACTGGCAATCCGGTGTTTGTACGCTGTCCGAAACTCGAGATTGTCACAACACCTAAGACCTCGGAAAGCCAGCAGTATTATTTCTACACCCACGGCGGAGCGTTGTATAAGCACTGCTATTATTCAGCAGATACCGAATTCAGCAAAGAGACAGAAGTACTCTCCTGGCTTCCTGAAAAGACCACCGGCGTGTTCGCCATCAAGGATGGCGTGGAGGTTATTGATCGTTACTCGCTTACTTTCACGGGTATCGACAAGATCATCATCCCGGAATCAGTAAAGTATATCGGGACAAAATTCTTTAATGACTCCAAAACCCCTCTTGAGATCGAGTTGAACTGGAGAACGAAAGAGGACATCGACAGGATTTCCACAATAGTGTCGGATCCTTCGGGATTCTTTTTCTTCCGCACGGACCGCTCAGCCGTCAAGGTCACCGTCCCGAAAGGCACCAAGTCTCTCTATGAGTCGCACTGGCTCTGGTCTCACCTCGGCGGCATCGAGGAGCGCCCGTAGAGTCCCCGTAGAGTCCCCGTAGCGCACGGTGGCTCCAAGGTTGTCTCGTGAGCGGAACGGCGCGTTCTGCTCACGTAAGGGTCTTCCGAGGTTGTCTCGTGAGCGGAACGGCGCATTCTGCTCACGGAAGGGTCTGCCAAGGATGTCTCGTGAGCGAGACGGCGCGTTCTGCTCACGGAAGGGTCTTCCGAGGTTGTCTCGTGAGCGAAAAGCCGCATTCTGCTCACGGAAAGGTCTGCCAAGGTTATCTCGTGAGCGGAACGGCGTGTTCTGCTCACGGGAGTGTCTTCCGAGGTTGTCTTGTGAGCGAAACAGCGCGATCTGCTCACGGGAGGGTCTTCCGAGGTTGTCTTGTGAGCGAAACAGCGCGATCTGCTCACGGGAGGGTCTTCCGAGGTTGTCTCGTGAGCGAGACGGCGTGTTCTGCTCACGGGAGGGTCTGCCAAGGTCGTCTCGTGAGCGAGACGGCGCATTCTGCTCACGAAAAGGTCTGCCAAGGATGTCTCGTGAGCGGAACGGCGCATTCTGCTCACGGGAGGGTCTTCCGAGGTCGTCTCGTGAGCGAGACAGCGCATTCTGCTCACGAAAGAGTCTGCCAAGGATGTCTCGTGAGCGAGACGGCGCATTCTGCTCACGAAAGGGTCTGCCGCTGTGCTTCTGGGCGACGAAGAGTGTGTGTTGTCACCGAAGAGTCCCGTCATCCTTACTTACGTAATTCTGCCCTGCACCACCGAGCGACAAAATGGTACGAAAGTGTCGCCCAAGCGTGCCTCGCTGCACTCTCGGGCGACGATAAGTGCCAAAAGCGTTGCCCTGGAGTGTCGTCTTGGAGTGGCGCGAGGAAGGATTCTGGAACGATCAAAGGAGCATAAATGGATGGTTTTGCTCTTGTCAAAGACAAAAACGCATACGACGGTGGCATTATATGGAGAAAATGCGGCCGTCGTGATTGGTCAAGGCTCCGGGGGTGCGTTTCAGGGGATTTAGTTCCGATGTCTTAGGCTTATAACTTATTATTTTTTGTATATTTGTGAATCGGGATGGCTTCGGGAGGCGAGGATGCCGATTGGAGGAGGCCTTGATTAACCATTTAAGATTCTGGAAAGCACTATGTACAAGAGAGTTTTGCTTAAATTGAGCGGAGAGAGCCTGGGCGGGTCCGTTGGAAAGGGACTAGATCCGGAGAGTCTGCGGAAATATTCAAAGGAGATCGCGCAGGCGGCGAAGGCCGGGTTGCAGATCGCCATTGTCAACGGAGGGGGCAACATATTCAGAGGTCTTCAGGGTCTTGACAAGGGATTCGACCGCGTCGAGGGAGACAGGATGGGAATGCTGGCTACGGTGATAAACTCATTGGCGCTCAGTCAGTTCATCAAGGACGAAGGCGTGAAGGCAGAGGTGTTCTCAGCCACTCCGATGGAACCGCTTGTACGCTACTATAACCGTGACAACGCCGTCAAGGTGCTGGAGGAGGGGGGCGTTGCCCTCATCGCCGGGGGAACGGGCAGCCCGTTCTTCACTACTGATTCCGGCGCGGCTCTCAGGGCTCTTGAGATCAAGGCCGATGTCGTGCTGAAAGGAACACGTGTCGATGGAGTCTATACCGCTGACCCAGAGAAAGATCCTACCGCTGTCAAGTACGATGAACTGACCTTTGACGAGGCGATGGCGAAGCATCTCAAGGTTCTCGACCAGACCGCATACGCCCTATGCAATGACGGGAATATGCCGATCATCGTCTTCGATGTGAACGGCGAGGGCAACCTGCTGAAACTGGTCAACGGAGAGAAGGTCGGGACGCTTGTCCATAAATAGTCTTGTTGGAAACGGACAAGGGTACGACCACAAAAGATTGATAAATAACAATTAACACAATACACTATGCTTACAGACAAAGCGAAAGAAATCATCAGCGGAGTGAAGTCCAAAATGGAAGACTCAGTGCTGTTCCTTGAGGAAGACCTCAAGACCTACCGTGTCGGAAAGGCCAATCCGTCCATCCTCAACAATGTGACCGTGGATTACTACGGAACTCCGACACCTGTCCCTCAGGTGGCTTCGGTGACTGTTCCTGACGCCAGGACCATCGCCATCCAGCCTTGGGAGAAGAATATGATCCCTGTGATCGAGAAGGCTATCATCAACGCCAACCTCGGTTTCACCCCTTCAAACAACGGTGAGGTCATCCGCTGCCCTGTTCCGCCTCTCACAGAGGAAAGACGTAAGGAGCTCATCAAGAAGGCCAAGGCTACGGGCGAGAACATCAAGGTCGCTGTCCGCAATGCCCGCCGCGATGGAGTTGACGCTCTGAAGAAGGCCGAGAAGGCCGGAGAGTTCTCCGAGGACGTGCGCAAGGAAGGTGAGGACGAGATCCAGAAGGTCACCGATGCGAAGGTGAAGGCGGTTGACGAGCTCGTATCAGCAAAGGAGAAGGAGATACTGACCGTCTAATGAAAGCCTTGAGGCGGCTTGAATGAATGTTCATCCGCTATTTTGGCATATTCATTAAATTTTTAGGAACATTTTCTTCGGATTTTACTATCTTTGCATCGTTATGATGATGAGCACACGATTTTATTCTTTCGGATTTTATTTCTTTTACCGCGGCAGGTAGAGGACCGGACGAGCGTGTGCAGGAATATTCAGAAAAAAAGATAGATGAATATGCGGCTGTCCGGTGCTTTTCCGGGCAGCCTTTTTTATTTGGTTGATTTCTTCACCGCTGCGGTGAGAGCAAGTCCCTCCCATAAGGGGAGGGTGACGTGAAATGATGATGAATATGACAAAAGTCGCGATACAAGGTTACCGAGGGTGCTTCCACGAGCAGGCGGCACGGGAGTTCTATTCCGCGCGAGGGAAGGAGATCTCCATTGTGGAATGTCCGACCTTCGAGGGACTGTTCAAGGCTGTGGCCTCCGGCGAGGCACAGGCGGCGGTGATGGCCATCGAGAACACGATTTCCGGAGGACTCATCCCCAATTTCGAGCTGCTTAGGTCGAACCCCTACAAGATCAAGGGTGAGGTGTATATCCCCATACATCAGAACCTTATGGCTCTTCCAGGACAGGACATCCACAACATAAAGGAGGTTCGGACGCACTATATGGCCATCAACCAGACCCGTCAGTTTTTTGAGCGTAACTGCCCGTGGATCACGATGGTGGAGTCCGAGGACACGGCCAAGAGCGCCATTGACATCGCCGCCAGTGGGCTAAAGGGAGTCGGGGCGGTCGCCTCTGAACTGGCAGCCAGTCAGAACGGTTTGGAGATCCTGGCCCGCAGCATCGAGACCTACAAGCAGAACTTCACCCGCTTCCTGATTCTGGACGACGCCATCACGGTGCCACGCAGCGAAATCAACAAGGCGTCCCTCTGCTTCACCCTGCCACACAAGCCGGGTTCTTTGGCGCAGGTGCTTACGATTCTCTCGTTCTACGACATGAACCTCACCAGAATCCAATCCCTGCCGATCCCCGGGCAGGAATGGCAGTACTTTTTCTATGCGGACATCAAGTTCGCGACATACGGACGTTACCGTCAGGCACTTAGGGCGGTCAGACCTCTGATGGAAGGACTTAACATTTTAGGCGAATATAAATCTTCGATGTAATCATGATCATTGAACCGGCAAAAAGAACATCATCTGTTCAGGAATATTACTTCTCCCGTAAACTTAAAGAGATGGACGCGCTCAATGCGGAGCGTGTGGCTCGCGGGGAAGACAGGATAATCAATTTGGGAATAGGCGCTCCGGACGGGATGCCGCCACAGGCCGCTATCGAAGCTTTGGTCGAGGCTGCCCGCAAGCCAGGCAACCACGCCTACCAGAGCTATAAGGGGCTTCCAGCGTTGAGACAAGCCTTTGCGGATTGGTATTCAAGATATTACGGAGTGACGCTGAATCCGGATGGGGGCATCCAGCCGCTTGTCGGATCCAAGGAAGGAATCCTTCTTATCTCGATGGCGTTTGTCAATCCGGGAGACAAGGTGCTGGTTCCTGATCCGGGCTATCCGACCTACACTTCGGCATCTAAACTGGTTGGAGCCGAGATTGTTACATACGACCTGACGGAGGAAAACCATTGGTGGCCGGATTTCGGCGCTTTGGAGAGGATGGATCTTGAGGGAGTGAAGATTATGTGGACGAACTATCCGAACATGCCGACCGGTGCCAAGGCCACTCCCGAGCTTTATCAGAGGCTGGTGGATTTCGGGCGCAGGCACAGAATCTTGATAGTGAATGACAATCCATATTCATTCATCCTTTGCGGGAAGCCGCTGTCGATTCTGGCGGCGAAGGGGTCGGAGGAGTGTTGCCTGGAACTGAACTCGCTTAGCAAGGCGCACAATATGAGCGGTTGGCGAATCGGGATGGTCGGCGGCGCTCCGGAATATATCGCCGAAGTGCTGAAGGTCAAGAGCCAGATGGACTCGGGAATGTTCAAGCCGCTGCAACTCGCGGCGGTCGAGGCACTTAACCAGTCTCCTGAATGGTTTGAGGAACTTAATTCTGAATATGTCCGCAGACGTGTCGCCGCGGGTCGTATATTCAAGACTCTGGGGGCGGTTTATGACCACGACACCGCGGGGCTGTTCCTTTGGGGAAGGGTGCCTTCGGAATATGCTGGGAACGGAATGACGGCCGGAGAGGTGGTTTCGGAACGCATTCTGCGTCAGGCGGGAGTGTTCATCACGCCGGGCTTCATATTCGGAAAGAATGGTAATGACTACATCCGGATTTCGCTTTGCGCCAAGCCGGAGGTTCTTGACCGCGCGAACAAAGAAATAGAAAAAGTTATAGATTAGGACACTTCGATGCTTCGACAAGCTCAGCAACCGGCTCAGCAATTGCAAGCTCGGCAACCGAAGATTCAGTGACCGAAATGTTTGGTCGCCGAGCCTGTCGAAGCGACATTAAAGCAACGATGATATGATAGTAGGAATCATTGGTCTGGGCCTGATAGGCGGCTCGATGGCCATCGACCTGAAGAGAAGAGGATTCGCCCGGATAGTTCTTGGGGTGGAGGCTGACCCGGTGAACGCCGCCGCGGCCGAAAGGATGGAACTTGTGGACGAGATCGTCCCGTTCGAGGAGTGCGTCCGCAGGAGCGACATCACTGTGATAGCCATACCGGTCGGCTCTGCGGTGAAGATGCTCCCGCAGGTACTCGACATATTCAAAGAGGAAGGGAACGGGAAGAAGATCGTGATAGACACATGCTCCACGAAGAGCAACATTGTCCGCGCGGCGCACTACCATCCCCTCCGCGGCCGCTTCGTGGCGACACACCCGATGGCCGGCACTGAATATTCAGGGCCTTGGGCCGCGATGCCGAACCTCTTTGATGGCCGCGCCTGCATATTCGCAAACACGGAGGATTCTGACCCGCAGGCGGTCAAGGTGGTTGAGGAACTGTATGATGCGTTGAATATGCGTCCGCTCTTTATGAACGCCGACAGCCACGATGTGCACACCGCATACGTGTCGCATATCTCTCACGTCACCTCTTTCGCTCTGGCTCTGACGGTCCTTGAGAAGGAAAAGGATGAGAAGCACATCTTTGACCTTGCGTCGGGTGGATTCTCCTCGACCGTCCGGTTGGCCAAGAGCTCCGCCGAGATGTGGACCCCTATCTTGGCGCAGAACAGGGACAATGTGCTGCACGTCATTGACACATATTTGGAAAAGATGAGGCTATTCCGTGACGCTATCGCTGACTATGACGGCGGACGGATCACGGAACTCATCCACGAAGCAAACAGGATTAAAAAGATTTTGAGATAGTTATGGAACGTACACTTGACATCATCCCCGTCTCCGAGTGGGGATTTTTCGACGAGAGCATTCCCCCTCTCGTTATCGCCGGTCCTTGCAGCGCCGAGTCTGAGCTGCAGGTGATGATGACCGCCAAAGGCCTTCACGAATTCGGCATCCATGTTTTCCGCGCGGGAATATGGAAGCCCCGCACCCATCCCGGATCCTTCGAAGGTGTCGGCACACCCGGATTGAAATGGCTCCAGAAGGTGAAGAATGAATATGGAATGAAGGTCTGCACCGAGGTAGCCAATGAGAAGCACGTCTATGAATGTCTGAAATATGGCATAGACATGGTCTGGATCGGAGCACGGACTACGGCTAATCCGTTCCTCGTGCAGGAGATCGCCGACGCGTTGAGGGACACGGATATCCCGGTCTTGGTCAAGAATCCGGTGAATCCTGACATTGATCTATGGGTCGGGGCTCTCGAAAGACTCAACCGGGCGGGGATCAGAAAACTGGGCGTTATCCATCGCGGATTCTCTACCTCGCAGAAAATCCCGTACAGAAATTTTCCGGGCTGGCAGATGGCGGTTGAGCTTCGCACCCGTTACCCTAAGCTTCCGTTCTTTGCGGATCCGAGTCATATGGGGGGCTCACGCCAGTATCTCAAAGAGTTGTCACAGAGGGCGATGGATCTTGGCTTGGACGGCCTGATGATCGAGTCCCATTGCGATCCTTCCTGCGCGTTGAGCGATGCCAAACAGCAGTTGGTTCCGTCAGATCTGAAGGCTTTGCTTGAGAGCCTGACCGTCCGTCAGAAGGTCTCCAATGACAAGGAATATAACGAAGGCATCGAGCAGCTCCGTTCCCAGATTGACATCATCGACGAGAACCTGCTTGTGGCCCTTGGTTCCAGAATGGAGATCTCCCGCAGGATAGGCGAGTTCAAGAAGGCGCACAACATCGCCATTGTCCAGGCTTCCCGTTGGGACAGCATCCTATCCTCGATGATAGAGAAAGGCAAGGACTACGGCCTCTCCGAGGAGTTCATCACAGCCTTTTTCACCGCCATCCACGATGCTTCAGTCGCGGAGCAGAACAGGATTCTGGAGCGGTAGGCTCCAGAATTATCTTAGCCGTGACAGTCTATTTTCAATCAGTGCCCTGTAAAGGTCTTTTGTCTCGTCAGGAAGAAATGACCTGTCCAGAATGTCAAACCAGAGGGGCTTGTTAGAAATCATTCTGCCAATGATCCATCTGCACACCTTTGTTTCAATCCCGGCAGCTGTCATCGCTTTTTCGAATGCGTCTCGGTCATATCCTGTTATGCCCTCTCTACCTTCCGTCCCGCTTCCTTCCAAAGGCATAGCCAGTTCGTCTTTGTCCTCGATCCCTGTCAGGAGCACCGCAAGCAGGTCGTATGCCGGTGAAAGGGTGTAATCGCTGCCATCGGTTGAAATCAATGAGAAATTCTTGCAGTGCATGTCCGAGTTGCCGGTTATCCACGAAAACAGCACAATCTCCCAGAAGCGCTGGACATCCAGAAGCGGAGCGGAAGAGAGCATGCTCACCACGGCTGACAATTGAGAGTACGAGCCAAGGTATTTGTGTTCTGTGAGTCTGTTTGTAAGCTGGCACATGTCCAGCATAGAGTATTTCTGTCCTTTCGAGCCTCTGTCCATCCTTTTGGTGATGTATGCGAGTTCTCCGTCTGACATTCTGATCAATCCGTGTCTGGCCGTGCGGATCCCCGAAGCCTCCGCCATGTTCATTGTCACATTCTCCAATTCCGGCATTGACTTGTAGGCAGGGCTTTGCGGTTTGAGAATGTATCCTCCCCACAATCCTACAATAGTCAGCCTGTCCTCTTCGTTGCGGCCTCCCTTGTTGATGTCCAGAGCCAGTTTGGCCTGAACCCCGGTCACCGAGGTGCTGGACTTGATGACTTCGAATGCCAGTTCCGAGATGTTATCCCTTGAATATGGCAGTACAGGCACTTTCGGACGTCCGAAAAGCCTTTTCGCACATGATGAATGATAGTCCCTCTCGCCTTTCTTCAAGGACTTGCCGCAGCAGAGGCATAGATTATTTGTCTCCATAATGCTCTCTCACGCTAAGATTACCTATGCAGTCCTTACAACAAGCCAGCAGTAAGGACATCCTGTCTCTTGGATCTATTTTCCAGGATTTGTGGACAATGTCAAGCAACCATCCTTCCGGGATCAGTCCATCGAAGACGGGGAACATCATTTCTTTTGAATATTCAGACTCGGTCAACGGCATTGTCGGGCTGATGGCCTTGGCTCCCGCAGATTTCAGGTAGTTGCCGTCATAAGAGAAATGGTACCCTTCCGAATCTTCTGTCAGAATCCCACAGAATGAGTCGTCAATGTAAATGTCAGCCTTTTTCATTATTCATTGATCTTATGCGCCTGAAGTTCCTCACCAAAGAGCTTGAGCACTTGATTGACTTTGTCTAACCGGACGGTGTTCTTACCGTTTTCCAGTTCCCTGACGAACCTGACACCGACCCCGGATCTTTCTGCCAGTTCAATCTGGGTCAGTCCGAATGTTTTCCTTTTTTTACGAATATGTTCCCCGATACTCATTTCAAACGAAAATATAGTCCCTTTCGGGTACAAAAATAATGAAAATTCGTTAATATCATCCCTTTCGGGATTGTTTTTTGCCGTGTGTAATCTGCCAAGAAAGATAACGAAGCCTTCCTGTCGCCGAGTTTGCCGAACAGACTTTGCCGGATAATCGACCTAAACGACCTTCCAGCCGTCGATGCGGCGGTTTGCGGTGGAGAAGTTCACACCG
>ULTB01039213.1_pt1 | contig 10604 bp, 16 predicted proteins | sample 1957251 | NCBI WGS metagenome assembly ULTB01 (sample SAMEA4835724, study PRJEB28245) | human gut metagenome | biome: gut microbiome; material: fecal sample | place: Denmark | collected 2008
TTTGTTTCCTATGATTCTTCCCATACTATCACCTACTTATGAGATACTGCAATACCTGCACGCTTATTTTCATACGCATCATTTAATCCATAAATTCTATAAAGCATTCTATAGAAGTCTCCTGAATCATCTGAATCTGGTGTGAAAATTTTCATTTTAGCATGCTTAGTATATTGTAACATTGCTGGTTTATGAATAACCATAAAGTTAAGTTCTCTACTACCTTTCTCTTTTAATTCATAATATGTTGATAATGAATCACTAGCTGGTGTTTCAACTTTTGTATATTTGTCGCTAGATTTTGTATAATATGTTTTTCCACTTACTATACTTGAATCAGTGGTTAATTCATACTTATCAGCAACTTTAGTATAACCACCAATTCTTTCTCCATCAGCATCTTTACCACTCTTTAGTTCAATTTTAGTTAAGAATCTACTTTGAGGTACTTTCTTAATTTGAGTGAATTTTTTAAGAATATCATTATTAGTTGTTCTTGAAACAAATTCAGCCATTGAAAGTAAAGTAGCATTAATTCTTAAATATCTTCCTTCTTCTGGAACTTCATCATCATCTAATTTAGTCATAACATCTTGTAAAGCTTTTAATACTTCTTCACCTGTTTTGTATTCAATTCCTTCTGGAGCTACATCTGTGATATCGCCTAAACTTGAATATGTAGCGTATCTTACAGCATCAACTTCAGGAGCAACTTTAGTTCTTAAAAACTCGCTTGATAAATTAGCCATGATAACTCCACCTGTTTCTTCATTATCAATTGCATCTGTTTTTAATTTTCTTCCACGTTCGTAATTAAATTTAACAGTTTCGTTAGTTAGTGTTACATCACCATCTAAATAACCGCTATTACGATCATAATCTCCTAAACCATCCATATCTAATTTTGGTACGATGATTTCGTTTGCATTAGCACCAGCTTTAACTAAAGCACCGTTAATATCAAAATCTGATGTAGTACAAACAGCCTTATAAACTTTATCTAAAAGTTCTGGGGCATTTTCTTTGAATAATTCAATACTATTTTTTGCCATTATAATTCCTTCTTTCTATTTTTTATTTTCTTCTGCAAGTCCCATAGCCTGTAATATTTGATCCATAGAACTTGTATTTGTTGGAGCTGTTGGATTAGTTGTAAATCTTGGATTTGCTACATCGCTTAAGAATGCTCCCCTATCCTTTTCTTGTAGTTCTTTAAGCCATTCAGAAGCACCTAAGAATTTCTTTGATTCTTCATCATACTTAAAGTCCTTAGCATTAAATTGTGCTATTACTCCAGCTTTTGCACTTTCACTAGCAAATTTAACGTCATTAAAAAAAGTATTAGTTCTTTCTTCTCTAATACTTTTCTCTTTAGCATCGTTTTGTTCTTTTACTAAATCATTGTATTTAGTTTCCCAATCCTCTGCTGATTTTTTGATACTATCAATATCCATATCCTTATAAGATTTGATTTCATTGTTAGCATCACTTAGCTGCGATTTTAGTTTGTCTATTGATTCTCTAAGTCCTTGAGTGGTTCTACCATATTCAGCCATGATAGTATCACTTGTTTCCTTATCAATATCTAAAGCCTCTAAAAATTCACGTTTCATATTTCTCCTCCTTCGTATTTTTTACATGGTCACGTCCATGAGTGAATTAAAATATTTGCTAGTCCTTTCGTTGCTATGCCACACGAAAAAAGCCGATATTTCTATCGACTTAGGCGCCTTTGTAGGAATTGCACCCACATAAACTATTAAGGCATGTAAGAAATACTTATTTAGTATCTCTTGTTAATTCTTCAAATATTTTATTACGTTCTTCTTCTGATAAAGTAGAAAAATAGTCATCATCTTGATAACACTTTAAAATTTCTTTTTGAAGTTCTGTTGCTTCACCTGAAAGTATTTTTTTATCATAATCCGCAAACATTTCAGGGTGTTCATGAAGATAATCTAATAAAATAAACGGTTTTCTTTTTATTGGTTTTTGCTTAAACTTCATTATTTATACCACCTTTCAAATAAATTATTTAAATCTTTATAAATGTAACTTTCTTTACCTTTTTTAGTTGGATTCGATAAAATTATATTTCCTTCAGATACTAATTCGAAGTTTTCAATAGATTGTCCATATTCTCCAACTTCTTTTAAACCATATTCACCATATGCAGATACATCATTTCTTCCTTTACTTGCTTTTAGTGTACCATTTTTTTCTTGAATTGTATATAAAGTTTCAGTTTTAATATGAGATATTGCATCATGGTACATGTTATAGTTATAAGTGCTAAACTCATCCTGAGTTTTTGCTTTGTTCATCCTTTTGTAATATTTTTCTTTGAATGTTGGATTTTCCTTATAATAATTTTCAACCATTATTTTTTCTTTTAAGTGGCCCATTTCATGATAAATAACGTATTCTTCATTTTTTACATTTGACATACTTTTACTTATCCATTTGTTTTTCTCTTCTCTAAGGCTTTCAATTCTAGCTAATATTTCTTTTGTAGTTTTTCTATTTTGCATCACCCCAAAATTCAAGGAATGTTCTTCAAATCCATCTGGCATATGAGAATAATAGGCATCATACATAGTAAGTACATCTTCTCGTACTGCTAACGGATAGTCTTTTATTACACTTGCAATTTTTTCATCTTTTTCTATTATGTCATTTAAAGCATACAATTGCTTGCAAATGTATTCTTTATTTGAATATTTAGGAAATCCTTCTTCAAAAACAACGCCTTTTTTAGTTAAAACATTTTTTACATCTTCCATTTCTTTGTCAACATTTTTATTAGAATTTTTGTTTAAACTATTAGGTATGTTATTATCTCCAGTTATTGGTGATTTAATAAATTTTCCACTTTCTTTCATAGCTGTTTTTAAGTCTTGGCCATTTTTAATGAAGATTCTTCTACCGCCTATTGTTCTCCATACTCCACCAATATCGTCCATAGTTTCACCTCACTTAAATTATTTATTAGAAACATATTCTCTATTTTTATTTCTAACTTTGTTATTCTTTTCTAACCATAAGTTATATTCTTTTCTCAACTTAGATAACTGTTTACTATGAGTGTTATATTCATCTTGATAGTTCATTTTTTTATCAACGATCTTTTGTCTTTTCAATTTTCTAATATTTCTTTCATAGTATCTTTGTTTATCAAGTCTTTCTCTTTCTTTTCTACTTTTTTCTATGTCTATTGGTTCAGGTACCTTCTCCCATTCAAAAAAAGGCCTTAAATCGTGATAACAATTTATTCCCTTTAACCCTAACATTTCTTTATAACCAGTTTTTTCATACAAATTAGGATATTTATTACTAGAACCTTCTATCATATAAACTTTTCCTTGCCACTCATCATGTGCTTCATAATCATTTTTCATATATTTAGTTCTAGTTCTTGCTCCCAAATGTTGATCTACATAGACTAAGTTAGTTTTTAACATTTCTTTAGCAGTTGTAAGTTCAATATCTCCTACAAGTTGATTAACTCTAGTAATCACATCTCTTCTTACTGCTGCTTCTATCCCTATCTTTCTACCGCTATCATAATTAGCCATTATAATACCATTCTGAGCCATTTTATCAATCGCACGTTTAATTGATTGTTCATATGTATAAATACCTGTAGAAGTCTCCAAATAAGCCGTATTTAATATGTTTACATATTCTTGTTTAGCTGATTCTATAGCTTTAGTATTTATTAGTTTTGTAATGCTCTCAGTATTTTTTATTGCTTCATTAATTAGGCTAGTTGCAGATTTACTTTTATAGATGTCTTCTGTTTTAACATCTTTGTTGTTATGTTCGTTATATTTTTCTAGAGTGTCAATGCTTACTGCATTCTTACTTGATTCTTTAATTATATCTTCAAGTATCTTTTTAATTTCCTTTTTATTCTTATTTATAACACTTACATTATGTCTTTCAAATAAATTTAATTCATTTGTTTTATCTAGATACCATTTAAGTGTTCCTTTTATTCCATCATATTTGTCGATTCTATCAAGTATATCTTTTATCATTTCAATTTCTATTGAGTCATAGATATCAACAAGTGGTTTTAAGATTTCATAATACTTTTGTTTATTCATTATTATTCTTCTTCATTTGGAACATCTTCTTTATTATCTTCTGAATATGTTCTATATTCCTTTTGTTTTTTCACAAACTCAATAGCTTCTTTTTCTTTCATATTTCTTGTATCCATTATGTATTGAACATCACTTGTAATATGATTATTTCTTTCAATCAATGCTTGATTTCTAGATGAATCTTTATCAGTAACTATTGAATCATCCCATTCATATTCAGTGCTGTAATTATTTCTAACAGGTATTCCATACAATTTACATAGTACATATATACCATATAATAAGTCATCAAATGCATTTTGTAATGATGCTTGAATGTCTGATACAGTTACATAATAATCTTGCTTAGATGATTTTATTTCTTGCGCTGTTTTCTCAATAGCCTCAGGCTTAGCAAGTGTTCCATGTGATAAATGACATGCACTTTCAATTTGTATTAGAAGTTCATTTAGTCCATTAAATAATGATGTATCTCTAATTTGAGGACTAAAGATATCTATACTCTTTTCTTTTGTTTCATCTAGATTCCACTTTCTAAAATATCTTTCTTTTCCTCTTGGTAATCTAATTTGATCCTTATTTTTACCACTTGGTGGAATGATTGTTTCATCAATATCTATAGCAAGTTCAGTTCCTTCGTATTCGTGTAATGTTCTTGAATATTGAATATCTACTTCTTTTAACAAATCAATAGCATTGTGATATATTGGTTGTCCTATAGGTGAATCATTATCTAAATCATTTGATGTTGGCATCGTTGCAAAACCACCTATTAACTTATCAACACCTTCTATTACTTCTATATCTTTTAATTCTTTCCATTTATCAACTTGTGTAAGACTTATTTTACTTGATAGAATTACACCATCTTTATAACCTTTGTAGCAGATATTTTTAATAGTTATCTTTTGATCTTTATATTCATTGTACTCTAATCTTGTATATATAGCATTTTCTTGAGTAATTTGATCTATTAGAATGTAACTAATTAGATTTCCATCATCATCGAAAGAAACTGGCATAATTTTATCTGCTTGCATAATATTAACCTTAATACCTTTTCCATTAAAATAAGGTCTTAAGAATATTGAAGATTTACCTAACATTTGTTCAGTAAACTTTCTTTTCTTTTTTAAAACGTTTTGGAAAACTTTATCTAAATATGGTTCTGAACATATACTTTTAAATTCGACAGTTACAGCTTTAGCAACCTTTTCACACATCGTTCTAGCAACATGTAACGATTTAGTATTATCATCTATCCAAGGCTCTCTTTTGTTATAGATTTCGCTCCACTTTTGAATAGCATCAAGTATTTGCTCACTTGTTTGAATATCTAAATCAAAGTCTCTAACAATCTTCTTGTAATCAAACATCTTATTCCACCATCCTTTAATTTTGTTAATTAATTTATCAATCAGTATCATCACCCTTTTCTAAATCCTTTAATATTGGTAATATTTGCTTAATAAACTTCCAAATACCCATTATTAAATATCTTAAAGCATCCATACAGTGATCATCTTCTTTAACTGGTACTTCTTTTCCTTTATCAAGTAAATCCTTATCATAACCATACAAATAGATTTCTTTTATTAGATTTTTTTGTTTTGATGATATGAATAAAGAATTTAATGCTAATACTTTTTGAGTTCTATGTATTCCTAGCGCAACATCGTTTTTAGCATCTTTAATCATTATTCCTGGGCATTGCTTTTTTATTTCTTCAGCTAAACCTTTAGCAGAAGGATCTATAAAAACAAATCTTACTTTAAGACCTGTTTCTTTTTCTATTCGTTCAATGAATTTTTTAAAGTCTAGAGCATATTCGCTTGGAGACTTTTGTTTTCCAGTTTCTCTTCCAGAATAGTAGTATTCATCTATTCCTCTAATACATTTACATTTGTAATCAATACCAAATGCTTCATATGTGGTAGCATTCATTTGTCCGTAGTCAACTCCAACATAAAAAAAGTTCATGTTATCATAATCTTCTTTCGAACATTCTTTAACATGAATTTCTTCATTAAACATATAATATATTAATTCATCTATTCCAACGCATAATCCTAACCACAACCAGTTATACATTTTTTCATCAAGTTTTTTAAGTATTTCTGCTGTTTGTATTAGTTTTTTACCTAACCAACTTTCAGGAACATCTCTATAGTCAGTATGTACGTGAATGCAGTCTTCTCTTTGTTCCATTTTATTGGTCCATTCCATAACAAGTGCTTTCGGATTTTTTGGAGGGTTAAAATAATATTCCATTACGAACTCATCATCATTTCCACGAATAAATGTTGCTTCAATATTTTGTAATTCATCTTCGCCCTCGCCTTTATCAAAAAACTCTGTTACTTCATCTATCTCAACTAATACTATTGGTCTACTTTCGTCTATCATACCTTTAGTATCATCTATTGAATCATTACCAGTAAAGTATATCGTATTTCCAGTAGGTAAATATGTTATCTGCATTGGACTAACTGTTATCTTAAATTTTTTCTTAGGTAGTTTTAATCTAGATATAGCTCTTTTGCATTCATTAAAAACAGTCTTTTTTAGTTTATTATGAAACTTTCTCATAATGACTACCGAACCAGGTTCAGGACTAATAATTCTCTTAACTGCTCTTAAAGCACCACGACTAGATTTAGTTCCAGCACGGCCACTTGTGTATATTTGATGTGTATGTAATGTATCGTTGAAATTTTCATAATATTTAGAAATGATTAAATCACTCAGCCTTACTGTTGGTTTTTGGTAAGTCATCTATTATTATTACTCCTTCTTCATTACTAACTTCACGATTCTTTATTTCTTTAAGTTTCAGTTCTTTATCAATTATTATTCCATAAGCACTTGCTACATCTTTTATATTTGTAAAAGAATCTAAGTGATCAACTTTGTCTTCAATTGCTTGTAATAGTTTGCTAACAATTATCTTTTTGCGATCTTTAAGAGTATCCATGTATTCTAGTACATCTTTGGTATTCTCTTCTTTTTTTTGCTCAAACTTTTTTACACTGTCTTTATCAGCCTTAATTATTTTTCTAACAGCTGTATCACTTACTTTATATTTTCTTGCTACCTCTGAATAATTTCCACAATCTATATAGTCGGCTATTATTAATTTCTTTTGTTTATCGGTTAATTTCTTTCTTACTTTTGACACATTAACCAACTCGCTAATTGTCTTTTACTATTAAATCTCTCAGTTGTCTTATATAGTTTATCTCTATATATTCTTTCTAATGAGACTGTATAGTTTTTACTTACTTTTTCATTTTTACCGACTATTATTTCTACTATAGTTACTTTATACTTTTTGGATAACTTTGTTAACATAATTCTTATGTATTTATCCAAATTCATATTAAGCACCTACTTTTCTTTAATTTCCTTTTGTTTAATTATTTCTACATATCCTAGTTTAGATAAATATTCTGCTCTTTCTTTTGTAATTAAATATTTATATTCAGGTTGTAGTAATCCTAATTGTCTATTTTCTTTATCTTTGAAATTAGGAATAATTACTTTTACTTCTACCATATTGTATCTCCTTTCTTTATGGTTGCAGTATCAAGAATTGAACTTGAATCTACGGATACTGAGTCCATTATGTTTCCATTACACCATACTGCGATAATAGATACTGTACTAATGATATATATTTGGATTTTCACCAAAATTTCCAGAGCCTACTTAAAGTAACTCTAGTGCATTTATCTTATACTATCGTCAATATCATCAGTACACTACCTATAAGATAGTGTGACCTTTTCATATTAGTATGAAATACTGACAGTTATTAAACTGACAATAACCTTAACTCATTCAGCTTAACTTCGTTGTGCTTGGTCTAGCAAGGTGAAACTGTTTTACCTAATGCTTTTTATAAGCACCATAGGATGAATATAGCAGGGCTCGAACCTACAACTCGCGTGTCCTGGTTATTAAGATTTGCGTACGCACCACACTCTAGCCATTGAGTTATATATTCACCCTATGCTACTCATAAATATGAATAGCACATTTGAAATTATGAACACAATAGAATAGATATACAACCAACTGCCAGTTATTTGTACTTTCTGGTGTACCAAACCTCAATATATCTACTCTATATTATTCATAATTATTCATAAAGGCATTGCTTAACCCTTCCAACTAGCCTATATATACCTTCCCTAGTTCCCGTTTTATTCTCCCATAAAAAAGAAATCTCTTTTAAAGATTTCTTTCAGTTTTGTGACATAGATCTAAAACTTAGGAATTAATATTACCTCACTCGTATAATAATTCCATGATACCATTATACACTATAGACCACGACATCAACACGACAACTTTAATTTTTTTACAATTTTCCATTTAAAATTTCATTATATATTCTTTGTGCTTGTCTCTCACTATATCCTAATATATCTCCTATTTCATTCCAGGTTCTTTTTCTATTATTCTTTTTTGTAAATTCACCATCATTTCTCAATGAATATACTTTCATTTTATGTGGTTCTATTTTAGATAATCTTTTAGTTTCTCTTATAATAAATCTTTCATATGCATTAATGGTTTCTAGTAATTGATATATTTTATCATCACATTCTTCATCTTTTATTATATAATGGGTAAACTTATCAAATATTATCATTGAATCAGTTTTACCAGGAATTATATCCTTTAATTTAGGAGAAGAAGGTAAAGTTCTTTCAAAATTAATTTGTTTCTTCTCTAAATATAATTCTAATTCATTATTTAATCTATCAATTTCTCTTTTTGCTTCTTCTATAGTTAAATGATCCATTACTCACCTCTATCAAAATGCTCTTCGAGTTTACCATTCTTCATTCTGACATATTTAGAAATAATATTCTTATAATTTACTACAAATCCTTCAACATCTCTTTTAACTCCATTAGTATAAGTTTCATAAATGCTATCTAAAAATTCTTTTGTTGGTAAAACCATGAGTTCAGTAATTTCCGGAACTATACCTATAAAATTTGGTATTTCTTGATTTGCAAATGGATATTTAAATAATTCATGATCATAAATTAGATTATATAAGTTATATTCATCATCTATATTTGCTTTTGCGAACATATACCATCTTTTATCGAACTCACCTACATCATACTTTAATTTGCCCATACCAAGCCATTCTCCACATATTGCTGAATCATTAATTAATTGTTCTTGTAAATAATCTTTATTATCTAACAACCACTGATATAATCCTTTATATAATTTATCTTTTACTTCTTTTAACTCATTGATGTTAATAATTGTTTTTCTTTGAGCAAAATACAACTCATCATTTTTCTTAAAGAATACTAAATTACTTCCATCTAGTTTTTCAGTTACATATACCTTATCTCCTGAGCAACTAACTCTTTTAGTTTTTGGATATATTTCTTTCTTTATCATAACTTTTCCTTTCTAATTCTTCTTCTAACTTTTTAATCTTACATTTAATCTTAAGCTTTTCCTTAAACAAATCAGTTCTTCTATCAGATACTGCTATTAGTCTATTTATTTCTTTTAAATTTTGTTTATGTTTTACCAATTCCCTCCGAATATCATATAAACTTTTCATTTTACTCCTTATTTTTCAATTTTGTAAGTGTTTTCAATAATTATCTTATACCTAGGCATGTGATCTATACTTTCTTGTTCACTATATATCCTAATGCATTTCATTAATTCTGCTATATAATTTTCTTTTTTAGACAACAATTCTCTATTGAATTGATTAACTTTTTCTCTAATCATTTTTTCAATTTCATCATTAGCAATTTGTTCTATTTGCTTTTTCATAATTGTTTCAAAGTCTATATTCATTATTTATCATCTCCTATTATTTTTTTTGATAATTGTATATAAGCATTATATAAATCAAAATACCTACGTACTATTTCTTCTTTTTCCATACTTAATAATGCTTTATATTTACTTCTTTCTCCTGTACAAAATGTAATGGTTTGTCCAGTAAGTAAGCGATATTTACTTTCATAATCGAGTAATTCTTTATATTTTTTATTTGATAGTATTTTCATCTGATACTCCTATTATTTCCTTGTATTTTTGTAAAACATCTTTAACTCTAACTACTGAAAATATATCATTTTCATCATCTAACATATCTTCTAAATATTTGATAAACTTCTTTTGTTGTGCTTCCATAATAATAACTTTATCTTCACATTGACTTGCGTATTTATGATTTGCTACACCTATTTTAGTTTTTTCTTCGTTAAGTTTTTTTAATTCTTGATTTTCTTTTAATAAACCATCTAAATCAAGACATCTATATCCTTTACAATAAGGCTGTCCACAATTACATTTAACAACTCTGTATCGTTTTTCAAATTCTTCTTCTGTTATTTTATCTATTTCACATCTTTGCTTTATAAATTCTTCTCTAGTCATTTACTCATTACTCTCTACTTTCTTTGCTTTAAATCTTTTTCTTAACTCATAACTAGTTCT
>ULTB01020398.1_pt1 | contig 10599 bp, 8 predicted proteins | sample 1957251 | NCBI WGS metagenome assembly ULTB01 (sample SAMEA4835724, study PRJEB28245) | human gut metagenome | biome: gut microbiome; material: fecal sample | place: Denmark | collected 2008
AGCGGGATTAATTCATTATGTCGCGGGTGAGGGCCTCGATGCGCTCGGTCCACTTTTTGAGCTCCTTGTTCGGCCGGCCCTCGGCGCCCTTTACGGCGCGCAGCAGCGCCTCAGCCGCGGCTACGAGCGCGGCAAAATACTTGTTCATGGGCCTGCGCTCCGGCGTGGGCTGTTTCTGCGGCACCGGCACGCCCTCGGTCACGGTCACGAACTCGCCCTTCGCGAGGTCGTACGACGTCCCGCTGTACGGGGCAAAGGCGTCGAAGCCGTGCTCCTCCTTCAGGCAGCGCGTGAATTCCGTGCACGCGCCGTCGTCGCCGTGGTTCACGAACACCTTCGCCGGCTTCTTCTCAAAGCCGGATATCCAGTGCAGCAGCCCGTTCTTGTCCGCGTGGCCCGATACGCCCGGCAGCCAGGTGACCTCGGCGCGCACCGCTATCGTCTCGCCGAAGAGCTTTACCTCCTTGGCCCCGTCGTACAGCATCCGGCCCAGCGTGCCCTCCGACTGGTAGCCGACGAAGAGGATCAGGCTCTCGGGCCGCCAGAGGTTGTGCTTGAGGTGGTGCCTGATGCGGCCCGCGTCGCACATGCCGGAGGCCGAGATGATGACCTTCGGCTCCCGGTTCTCGTTTATCGCCTTGGACTCCTCCGAGCTCACGGAGACCTCCAGCCCGTCGAAGACCAGCGGGTTGACGCCCCGCGCCAGCAGCGCGCGGGTCTCGTCGTCCAGAAAGCTCGTGTCGCACTGCAGAAACACGCTCGTGGCCTCGATAGCCAGCGGGCTGTCCACATACACCTTGAAGCCGTCGTGCCCGTGCACCAGGCCGCGCTCCTTTATCTCGCGGATGAAGTACAGCATCTCCTGCGTCCTGCCCACGGCGAAGGCGGGGATTACCACGTTGCCGCCTCGGTCCAGCGTGCGCTGTATCATCTGCGAGAGCGCGCCGATGTAGTCCGGCCGCTCCGCGCCGTGGGTGCGGTCGCCGTAGGTGGACTCGATGACCACATAGTCGGCCTCGGCCACGGTGTCCGGGTCGCGCAGTATGGGCTGGTTGGTGTTGCCCACGTCGCCGGAGAAGACGATCTTCTTCGTCACGCCGTCCTCCGTCAGCCAGACCTCTATGCAGGCCGAGCCCAGCAGGTGGCCTATGTCCGTGAAGCGGATGGCCACGCCCTCCGCAACGTGGATGGGCTCGCCGTAGGCGCAGGGGCGCAGGTGCTTGACCAGGGCCTCGACGTCGTTGACGTCGTAGATGGGCTCCACCGGCGGCTCGCCCGCGCGCTTGGCCTTGCGGGTCTTGTACTCGGCCTCGCTCATCTGGATGTGCGCCGAGTCGCGCAGCATTATGTCCGCCAGCGAGCAGGTCGCCGCCGTGGCGTACACCGGGCCTGAAAAGCCGTTTTTCGCCAGCAGCGGCAGGTTGCCGGAGTGGTCGATGTGCGCGTGCGTCAGCAGCGCGAAGTCCACCTCCGCAGGCGAGACCGGCAGGGTCTGGTTTACGAACATGTCGCGCCCCTGCTCCATGCCGCAGTCGACGATGAAGCGAGTCTTGCCGACCTCCACCAGCGTGCAGCTGCCCGTGACCTCATGCGCGGCGCCGAGGAATGTTATCTTCAATGTGTGCCTCCCTTCTCACTCGTCCAGCTTGAGCACGGCGAGGAATGCCTCGGTCGGTATCTGCACCGTGCCGAGCTGGCGCATCTTCTTTTTGCCCTCCTTCTGCTTCTCGAGCAGCTTTTTCTTTCGCGTGATGTCGCCGCCGTAGCACTTGGCGAGGACGTCCTTGCGCAGGGCCTTTACGGTCTCGCGCGCGATTATCTTGCCGCCTATCGCGGCCTGCACCGGCACCTCGAAGAGCTGGCGCGGGATGTTCTCCTTGAGCTTCTCGCAGAGCTTGCGCGCCCGCGGGTAGGCCTTGTCCTTGTGCGCGATGAAGCTCAGCGCGTCCACCTGCTCGCCGTTCAAGAGCATGTCCACCTTCACGAGCTCCGAGGGCTTGTAGTCCGCGAGCTCGTAGTCGAGGGAGGCGTAGCCCTTCGTGCGGGCCTTCAGGGTGTCGAAAAAGTCGTAGATTATCTCGTTGAGCGGCATCACATAGTGCAGCTCCACCAGCCTGGCGTCGAGATACTGCATGTTCTTGTACTCTCCGCGGCGGTCCTGGCAGAGGGGCATGATGTTGCCCACGAACTCCTGCGGCGTGATGATGGTGACGTTGACATACGGCTCCCTGGCCTCGGCGATGGAGGCAGGGTCCGGGTAGTTGTGCGGGTTGTCCACGCGCACCATCGTACCGTCGGTCTTTATGACCTCGTAGATGACCGAGGGCAGCGTGGTCACGAGGTCGAGGTCGAACTCGCGCTCCAGCCGCTCCTGGATGACCTCCATGTGCAGCATGCCGAGGAAGCCGCAGCGGAAGCCGAAGCCGAGGGCCACGGAGCTCTCCGGCTCAAAGGAGAGCGAGGCGTCGTTGAGCTTGAGCTTCTCGAGCGCGTCGCGCAGGTCCGGGTACTTGGAGCCGTCCTCGGTGTAGATGCCGCAGTAGACCATCGGCCTCGCGGGGGCGTAGCCGGGCAGGGGCTCGGCGGCCGGGCGGGCGGCCTCGGTCACGGTGTCGCCCACGCGGGTGTCCGCGACGTTCTTGATGCTGGCCGTGAGATAGCCGACGTCGCCGGCGGAGAGCTCGGCGCAGGGCTCGAGGTGCGTCGGCCGCATGTGGCCCACCTCCACGACCTTGTACACCGCGCCCGTGGCCATGAGCTTTATCTCCATGTCCTTGCGCACGCGGCCGTCCATGAGGCGCATGAGCACGATTACGCCGCGGAAGGAGTCGTACTGGCTGTCGAAGACCAGGGCTTTGAGCGGCGCGTCGGGGTCGCCCTTGGGCGCGGGCACGCCGTTTACTATCTCCTCGAGCACGGCGGGGATGTTGATGCCGTTCTTCGCGGAGATCTCCGGCGCCTCCATGGCCGGGATGCCGATGATGTCCTCTATCTCCGCCTTGGTGCGCTCCGGGTCCGCGGCGGGGAGGTCTATCTTGTTGATGACGGGCAGTATCTCGAGGTCGTGGTTCATGGCGAGATAGGTGTTCGCCAGGGTCTGGGCCTCGACGCCCTGGGAGGCGTCCACGACCAGCAGCGCGCCCTCGCAGGCCGCGAGCGAGCGGCTGACCTCGTAGTTGAAGTCCACGTGTCCCGGCGTGTCGATGAGGTTGAGCGTGTACTCCTCGCCGTCCGCGGCCTTGTAGGTGAGGCCGACGGCGCGGGCCTTGATGGTGATGCCGCGCTCGCGCTCGAGGTCCATGTTGTCGAGTATCTGGCTCTCCATCTCGCGGCTCTCAACTGCGCCGCAGAGCTCGATGAGCCTGTCCGAGAGGGTGGATTTGCCGTGGTCGATGTGCGCTATTATCGAAAAATTCCTGATGTGGTCCTGTCTCATATCTTGCCGTCCTCCGCTATGCTTTCAACGCTGTCCGCCATGGCCCGCAGCTCCTTGGAGAGGCTGCGCAGCCGCTCCTTGAGCGCGGCGCCGCCGGGCTCGTCGGTCCTGCCGAGCAGGTAGTCCGCCGAGACGCCGTAGTAGTCGCAGGCCCGGACTACGAATTCGAGTCCCGGCTCCCGCGCGCCGTTTTCGTAGTGGCTGAGCAGCGCCTGACTTATGTGCAGCTCGGAGGCGGCCTTGCGCTGGCTGAGCCCCTGTTCGCGGCGCAGCGCGCTCATCGCCTCGCTGAATGTCCTTGGCATGTGTTACCTCCGCCCCAAAATTTCATATTTGATTACAATTAGTATTATAACTGCCCTTTGCCCCCTTGTAAAGACCCTGCCGGGGCTTGAAAAGCTGTGTATTGGGTGGTAAAATTGAGTGTCTGAAAACCGGCGGAGCGTCCGCCAAATCAATATGGAGGCTGTTGCAAAATGTTTGAGAACCTTGTTGAAATACTCAAAAAGAATCCCCGCAAGATAGTCTACACCGAGGGCACGGACGCCCGCATCCTCGAGAGCGCCGCGAGGCTGAAGGCCGGCGGCTTCCTCACCCCCGTCCTCGTCGGCAACGTCGATGAGGTCAAGGCCGCTGCCGCCAAGGGCGGCTTCGACATCGAGGGCCTCGAGATAATCGACCCCGAGACCTACGAGGGCTTCGGCGAGATGGTGGACACCATGGTCGCCCTCCGCAAGGGCAAGATGAGCGCCGAGGACTGCGCCGCCGCCCTGAAGAAGAGCAACTACTTCGGCACCATGCTGGTCAAGATGGGCAAGGCCGACGCCCTGCTGGGCGGCGCCACCTACTCCACCGCCGACACCGTCCGTCCCGCCCTGCAGCTGGTCAAGACCAAGCCCGGCGCCCACCTCGTGAGCAGCGTGTTCATCATGGTCCGCGGCGATGAGATGCTCGCCATGGGCGACTGCGCCATCAACATCGACTACACCGACACCGTCGACAAGGACGGCAACGTCACCTTCTCCGCGGCGGACAAGCTGGCCGAGACCGGCGTCGCCTGCGCCCGCACCGCCCAGGTCTTCGGCATCGAGCCGAAGGTCGCCTTCCTGAGCTACTCCACCAAGGGCTCCGGCAAGGGCCCGAACGTCGACCTCGCCCGCGAGGCCTGCGCCAAGGCCAAGGCCCTGGCCCCCGACCTGGACATCGACGGCGAGATGCAGTTCGACGCCGCCGTCTCCCCCACCGTCGGCCAGCTGAAGTTCCCCGGCAGCAAGGTCGCCGGCTACGCCAACACCTTTATCTTCCCCGAGATCCAGTCCGGCAACATCGGCTACAAGATCGCCCAGCGTCTCGGCGGCTTCGACGCCTACGGCCCCATCCTGCAGGGCCTGAACGCCCCCATCAACGACCTCTCCCGCGGCTGCAACGCCGAGGAGGTCTATCAGATGTCCATCATCACCGCCGCCCTCGCCTGAGCCCGGCGCACAAGAAAAAATCAGCCGCCGCCCCATTGAGGGGCGGCGGTTTTGTTTTGCCCATCAGCCTTCCAGCGCGGCATTTGCGGCCCTGGCGAGGGCCGCCATGGCCAAGGCCGGGTGTTCTCCCGCGGCGGTCTCATTCGTGAGCATCAGCGCCGAGGCTCCGTCGAGCACGGCGTTATAGATGTCGGACACCTCCGCGCGGGTGGGCACGGGGTTCGTCTGCATCGAATAGAGCAGCTGCGTCACGACCATGAAGGGCGTGCCCGATCCGCGGCACAGGCCGGCTATGCTCTTTTGCAGCCGCGGCACGGCGTAGAGCCCGCAGGCGCTCCCCAGGTCGCCGCGCGCGATGACTATCATGTCAGAGACGCCCAGCAGCTCCGGCACGGCCTCCACGCCGCTGCGGCTCTCCACCTTGGCAAAGACGCGGATGTCCTCCCCGCCGTTAGCGTCCAGCACGCCGCGCACGGCCGCAATGTCCGCCGCCGAGCGCGTGAAGGACTGCATCACCGCCGTGACGCCCCAGGAGCGCGCCGCGGCGAGGTTGAGCCGGTCGCTCTCCGTGAGCGCCGGCGCCGCGGCCTCGAGTCCGGGCAGCGTTATGCTCTTCCGGCTGCCCAGGACCCCGCCGCGCAGCACCTCCGCCCTCGCCGTATCTCCGTCGCAGCCGAGCACGCCGAGGCTCAGCCGCGCGTCGTCAAGCAGCAGCTCCGTGCCGGGCCTGAGCAGCTCCAGCACCGTCCCCGGCACGGGGATGAGCCCCTCTCCGCCCAGGGTCACCACGTCGCCCTTCGAGAGCGTCAGCGGTGAGGAGAGCGCGCCCGTGCGCAGCTCCGGGCCCTGCGTGTCTATGAGCAGCTCCGGCTCCACGCCGCGGCTCCGCCCGGCCTCGAACAGCGCCTCTATGAGCCGCGCGCCGCCCTCCAGGCCGGTGTGCGAGAGGTTCAGCCGCGCGCCCGTCATGCCCGCGTCCAGCATCAGTCCCAGCGTCTCCGCGTCCGCGCAGGCGGGGCCCAAAGTTCCGTAAAGCTCCATGGTCAAAACCCGCAGAAGCCGGCGTTGGAGATCTTGATGATGAGGTCTGCGATCTCCGAGGCGGGCTTCTTCCTTCCGTCTGCCAGCCACTTGCGGATGAGTCCGACGCTGCCGAGAGCGACGAAGGTGTAGACATACTCCGCGTCCTCCTGGCTGAGCTGCCGCGCCGAGGCCCAGGAGCTCATGAACTGCCCCTCTATGACGTCCACGACCTTGGTCTGAAAGCTGTTGTCACCCTTGTCGGAGAGGAGGATGGAGCAGATGTCGGCGTTCTCGCCGATGTACTCGACCAGCCGCGTGAGCACCTCCTTGAGGTCGGTGCCCGAGGCGGTCAGCGCCGGGCGCACCCAGTGCGTCACGTCCTCGATTATCTCCGACTCGAGCCCGTGCAGCAGGTCCGAGGGGTCGGAGTAGTGGGCGTAGAAGGTGGCGCGGTTTATCCCCGCGCGCTCGCAGATCTCGGTCACCGTGATCTTCGCGATGGGCTTTGTGCTCAGCAGCTCCAACAGGCTGTTGCGAATCATCATTTTTGTATAGCGCACACGCGCATCCTGTTTCTTTTCAGGCATGTTTTACCTCTGAAAATTAAAATTTTTGTGTATTCCTATACAATTCTGCCAAAAACGTTTAATATTTTGCAGATTTTATAAAACTGTCTGTTGCTTCATTTGCAAAACGAAATATACTATAAAAATGTAAGTATGTCAACAAACCGTTCAATAGGAGGCCTGCCATGGATGGATTCACACGTGGCGTCACCCGGCACCGCCGGCCGGTGATAGCCATTTTTCTTATCTGCGCCGTCGTCTGCGCCGTGCTCTTTCTGGGAGTGGAGGTCAACTACGACCTGACCGACTACCTGCCCGAGGACGCGGAGAGCACGGTGGCGCTCGATCTCATGATGGAGGAATTCGGCTCCGGCGTGCCAAACACCCGAGTCATGGCAGTCGACCTCACCCTGGCAGAGGCCCTGGAGCTGAAGGAAGAGATCGCCCGGGTCCCCGGCGTGACCGACGTCATGTGGCTCGACGACGTGGAGGACATCACCACGCCCGTGGAGCTCATGGACGAGGCCACCGTCAGCCAGTACTGGAAGGACGGCAAGGCCCTCTACTCCGTCACCATCGAGAGCGGCCGCGAGGTCGAGGCGACGGACGCCATCTATGAGATAATCGGCGACAGCGGGGCCATCTCCGGCGACGCGGCGAGCACCGCCAGCATGCAGAAGCTCGCCGTCAGCGAGGTCATCGGCGCCGCGGCCGTGCTCGTGCCGCTCATCATCATACTGCTGCTGCTCACCACCACCTCGTGGATAGCGCCGCTGCTCTTCCTCATCACCATCGGCGTCGCCGTGCTCATCAACATGGGCACCAACGTCGTCTTCGGGGAGATCAGCTTCGTCACGCAGTCGGTGAGCCCCATCATGCAGCTGGCCGTCTCGCTCGACTACGCCATCTTCCTGCTCAACAGCTTTGAGCGCCACCGCAGGGAGGTCCCCGACCCGGAGGAGGCCATGCGCATGGCCATCAAGGAGTCCTTCTCTTCCATCGCGGCCTCGGCGGCGACCACGGTTTTCGGCTTCCTCGCGCTTATCTTCATGCGCTTCGGCATAGGCAGCGACCTGGGCCTCAACCTGGTCAAGGGCGTCGTGCTCAGCTATATAAGCGTCATGGTGTTCCTGCCCGCGCTCTCGCTCTCCTGCATGAAGCTCATGGACAAGACGCGCCACAAGCGCATCATCCCCGAGCTCGGGAAGGTGGGCCGCATCTTCGTCAAGGTCCGCATCCCGGCGCTCATACTCGTGCTGCTGGTCGTCGTGCCCTGCTACCTCGGCCAGAGCCGCGCGGACTTCCTCTACGGCATGGGCACCCCCGACCCCGGCGTCCGCTACGGCGCGGACACCGAGCTCATAAACGACACCTTCGGCGAGAGCCAGGCCATAGTCCTGCTCGTCCCCCGCGGTGACCCAGGCGCCGAGGCCGAGCTCGCCGACGAGATCGCGGACATCGACCACGTCACCAGCGTGCTCTCCTACGCAGGCACCGTCGGCAAGGTGCCCTCCGGCTTCCTCTCCGACGACATCGTCTCGCAGTTCTACTCCGACAACTACGCTAGGATAATCGTCTACACGGACACCGGCGAGGAGGGCGACGAGGCCTTCGCCGTCGTCACCGCGGTGCGTGAGGCGGCCTCCGCGCTCTATGACGAGTCCTGGACCTGCGGCCAGAGCGCCAACCTCCTCGACATGCGCGACGTCGTGACGCACGACTCCGTCACGGTCAACCTCATCGCCATCGCCTTCATCTTCCTGACGCTGCTGGTGACCTTCCGCTCGATAACGCTGCCGTTCATCCTGCTCTTCGTCATCGAGTCGGCCATCTGGATAAACCTCTCCGTGCCGTACTTCACGGACACGCCGCTGGTCTACCTCGGCTACCTGGTCATCAACACGGTGCAGCTCGGCGCCACGATAGACTACGCCATCCTCATGACGGAGGGCTATGTCGTGAACCGCCGCACCATGGGCAAGCGCGAGGCGGTGGAGGCCACGCTCACCAAGAACTTCATCTCCGTCCTCACCAGCGGACTCATCCTCTCCGCTGCGGGCTTCTGCCTGAACTTCTCCTCCTCGCTCAGCGTCGTGGCGGCGCTCGGCACGCTGCTGTGCCGCGGCACGCTGCTCTCCATGGCCATGGTGCTGCTGGCCCTGCCGGCCCTGCTCATGCTCTTTGACCCGCTGACGGCCAGGCTCACGCTCAAGTCCGGATTCCTGAAAAAGACCGACAAGGAGGTCGAAACGAAATGAAACACAAACTCTCAGCCGCGCTCTGCATAGCGCTCATCTTCTGCCTGTGCCTCACGTCCGTACCCGCCGCGGCGGCCTCCGAGGCGGACTTTACGGCCGAGGAAGTCATATACGCGAGGCTGGACGCCTCCGGCGCCCCCGGCGAGGGCTACGCCGTCGTCGCGCTGAACGTCACCGGCGCCGGCACCGTCACCCACTACGGCGACTACAGCTCCGTCGTGAACCTCAGCGATACCACGCCCATCAACTACTCCGACGGCGCCGTCACCCTGGAGGCCGAGCCCGGACGCTGGTATTACGAGGGCACCCTCAGCAGCGTGGAGCTGCCCTGGAACATCGAGATAAGCTATTACCTCGACGGTCAGGAGATCGCGCCCGCCGAGCTCGGCGGCAAATCCGGCGAGCTTGAGATAGCCATCAAGACCACGAAGAACGACGCCGTCTCCGGCGGCTTTTACGACAACTACCTGCTCCAGTTCACTATAACGCTCGACTCCGACCTCTGCGAGAACGTCACCGTCAGGGGCGGCACCGCGGCGAACGCGGGCAGCTCCAAGACCGTGTCGCTCATGGTGCTCCCCGGCTCCGACGGCGACGTGGGCCTCACCGCCGACGTGCACGACTTCCGCATGGACGGCATGACCATCGCGGCCGTGCCCTACGACGTGGTCAGCAGCCTCGGCGACATGAGCGAGGTCACGGACGGCCTCGGCCAGCTGGTGGACGCCATCGCCCAGCTCTCCAGCGGCGCGAGCCAGCTCTCGAGCGGGGCCAGCCAGCTCTCCAGCGGCGCCTCCCAGTACGGCAGCGGCATCAAGGAGCTCTCCGCGGGCTCGGCGCAGCTCACCGCCGCCTCGGACCAGATAGCCCAGGCGCTCGCGCAGATCGGCACCATGGGCGGCCAGACGCCCTCCGGCGGCACGGTCAGCCTCTCCGCGCTCACCCAGCTGCCCTCTGCGCTCCGTCAGCTCAAGACCGGCCTCGACCAGGTCGGCGCCGGCATTGACGAGCTGAGCTCCGGCTACAACACGGCCTACTCCGCGCTCTCCGAGGCCGTCGCATCCATCCCGGCGGCCAGCGTGAGCGAGGAGGACATCGCGGCCCTCATTGCTGCCAACCCGGACAGCGCCGCGCTCAGCTCGCTCGTCGCGAACTACCAGGCGGCGCAGACGGTCAAGGCGGTCTGGGAGCAGACCAAGGCGGCCTTCGCCGCGGTGGAGCAGAACCTGCCCACCTTCTCGGCCTCGATAACCAAGATCTCCGAGTCGATTGAGACCATGGCGACGCAGATTGAGACTGCGCTCTCGGCCACCGGCGGCAGCATAAACCTCGGCAGCCTCGTGCAGCTCATGGGCGGCCTTGAGGAGCTGGCAACGAACTACACCGAGTTCAACGAGGCGCTCAAGACCTACACCGGCGGCGTGGACGCCCTTGCATCCAGCTGGTCCGGCATCCAGAGCGGCATCAGCAGCCTCTCCAGCGGCGCCTCCAGCCTCTCCGGCGGCGTGAACACTCTCAACGAGGAGACGCAGGCAATCCCCGAGCAGCTCGACAGCCTGCTCGGCACCGGCGACGACGGCGAGAGCGAGTACGTCTACGAGTCCTTCCTCGACGAGCGCAACGGCGAGCCCGACTCCGTCCAGTTCGTCCTCTCCACCGAGTCCATAGAGGTCCCCGACAGCGGCGACACCGTCACCGAGACCCCCGCCGAGCAGGGCTTCTTCGCCCGCCTCTGGGATAAACTCGTGGCGCTGTTCACCTGAGTCGGCCAAATGCATCAATGAACGAGGGAGCCCCGAAACGGCCCTGTTGACAAAAGCGCCATAGGACGCAGCTCCATG
>ULTB01021176.1_pt1 | contig 10480 bp, 10 predicted proteins | sample 1957251 | NCBI WGS metagenome assembly ULTB01 (sample SAMEA4835724, study PRJEB28245) | human gut metagenome | biome: gut microbiome; material: fecal sample | place: Denmark | collected 2008
AGATTACTCAAAGCAACAATTTTCTTAAAAAGAGCGTATCTATTTATATTATATACTACTTGTTAATTAATATATATATATATCGCGCTTTTTTCAAAAAAATTATTAATATAAAAAGCTATCAAATGATAGCTCTAAAATTCCATTACTTCTAAATCATCAGGAACATATATGTTTCCTGTATAATAGTGTACACCTTCTGCCTTGTAGAGTTCTTTACGATTGTCTACATGATCATCTTCTGTATGATAGAGTACAAGATTTTTAATATGAAGTTTCTGCGCAAGTTCGCAGGCATCTTTCACTGTTGAATGATGTTTTTCATAAGGATGTCTGAAGTCTCTTTCTTCATATAAACAGAATGCTTCATGCAAGAGTACATCTGCATTTTCTGCATAGACTTTCTCTTCTTCACAATAAGGTTCATCACCACAACATGTGAGTTTCTTACCATTATATTCCATCATGAAGCCAAACTGCTTAGCTTTAGTAGAATGGATATCAAAGAAAGTGACTGGATGTCCCATAATTTCTTTAGTTTCTTGATCCTTCACTTCTACTAAGTGAAGTCTTTTTCCAATTAATGCACTCTGTTTTGGTACAAGAAGTGTATCAGCCATATCCTTTAAAATATGAATGACTTCATCATGACCATAGATATAAGCATCACCTTCATATTTACCTGCATTCATAAACTGTGTAATCATACGCATCATCCAGACCATACCTAATAAATGGTCAATATGCTTATGAGTCAAGAAGATATGCTTCATATCCTTCCAATCATATCCTGCATTTTTTAGTTGAGTTAGGATTTGGTTTCCTCCTCCTGCATCAACCATAAAGTATTGATGGTTGTCTTCTAAGACGAAACATGTGTTATAAATCTTAGTGACTAAGGCATTCCCCGTGCCTAGCATTGTTAGTTTCATATTCTTCCTCCCAATAATTTACTCTTATAACATATCAAATATGAAATAAGACCAGATATTCCGCCTACCATAATACCACCTAGAACATCTGTTGGGTAGTGCACCATGAAATAATTACGACTTAGACCCATTAATGCGACAAAGATAAAAACTAACCAGCTGTATTTCTTATTACATGTTAAGAATATACACATCATAACTGCCATAGTGGCTGTAGTATGTCCTGAAGGAAATGAGAATTCTTTATATTGTAAGCCTCCTACATACTTCCACCAGTTATAGTATTCGTCCACACCGGATAAATAAGGACGATGACGTCCTATCGCATTCTTTAAAAAGAGGCTTGTAAAGATAGCACCTATCGCAAGACTAATGAGGATACATATACCGAGTTTTCTTGTCTTTTTAAAATAAATGAGTACCAAGGATAAAGCGATAAAGAAGATGCCTTTATCACCAAAATAAGAGATAAAGCGAAAGAATGGTGTAAGTGCACCATTTGTACTTTCAGCAAGATGATGAAGGAAATGAAGGAGTGTATAGTCATATAATTGTCCTAATTCTCTCATTTTCTCATCAAGTCCTTATCATCAATTGCGCTAATTACACGACATGGATTACCTCCTGCAATCACAAAGGGTGGAATATCATCCTTTACAACTGATCCTGGTTCAATAATAGACTCTCTATTGATCTTTACACCTGGATAAATCACTGTATTGGATCCAATGCATACTCCTTCATAAATACGTACTGGCAGTGTACTTTCTAATCCTTTTGCACGATCCTGGCTACTGATTGGTGTAACTGATGTGAGTATTGTGACATTATATCCAATAGTCACATTATCACTAATAGACACTATTCCACTATCATCAATAAAGAGATTATCTTTAGAATAGAAGTTCTTCCCTAAAGAAATATTATAACCATATGTACAATGAAAAGGTTGTTCAATAAAAGCTTCATTCCATTCATTTAATAGTTTATCTAGTATAAGATTGATATCATCTCTTTTTAGCGGTGAAAGATTGTTTAACTCATGACAGAGACTCTTACAATAAAGACGATCATTATAGAGTTCTTTTGAAAATGGCTGATAGAGTTCACCAGAGATCATATCGCTTTTTGTATCACTCATTCGTTATTCCTCCTATAGTAATATTGAATCTGTTTGTATAATGCGCCACAATCATATGTCGCAAAGACCTGAGGATCAATCACACCTACATCTTTATGTGTCAATGTCTCTATCTCTTCTTTCTTATAACCCATTTGTGGTGCTAATAATACAAGATCATAATAGAGACACTTCTTTTCTACAGTATGAACTGCTGCCCCTTCTATAATCAATGGGAGGTTGTTTTTTAAAATATAGTTCTGCATCTTTTCCTTAAAGAATCCTGATGTCATTCCCCCACTACAGCATAATATCACCTTCATTGGTTCGACTTTTTCTTCTATGAGTTTATTAATCATACATCGATAAAGTTCTAAGGCAATAGGAAATGTAGTCAATGGAAAATGAAGATAAAAGATCTGCTTATCATCGCTGATGATTTCTTCTTCTATCATGCCTATATCATGGAAGTGAATAGATGCTGTGCGTGATTGATAAGTAATGTGATATTCATTGTCATTGAATACTGTTTGAAAACGAGAATCATCTTTTAACTGGAAATAGAGATATCGCTTATAGACTTCTAGATTTTCTTTTTGATAGAACGTATCAATCATGTTTGTATTCCTCTAGAAGCGTTTTAAATGTATCAATATCTTCTTTAATGATATCAATAGAACTCTGCCAGAATGATTCATCTGTGAGATCTATATCAAGTGTTTTCGCAATATCTTCTAAATCCATCTTACCGGTGACTGAAAGGAATGTTTCATAATCCTCTGGGAAGTGTTCAGGATTTTTTTGATAACGTGCATAAAGTCCTTTCGCAAGTAATGAACCAAAGGCGTATGGGTAGTTATAGAATGAATAGTCTGAATCATAATAATGAGGTTTCCATGTCCACATATAGGGATGGAGATAATTATGATCTAATCCATCACCATACGCTTCTATCTGTGCTTGAAGCATGATTTTCTTTGTTTCTTCCGCACTCACTGGTCCTTGTTTTCTTGCTTCAAAGAAGCGGCTTTCAAATAAGAAACGGGAATAAATATCACAGATCACCTGTACCGCATTACTTAATGTATTCTCTAATATCACAATCTTTTGAGTAGGTGTAGCTGATTTTAATGCACCTTTCCCCACTATTGTTTCACAGAAGTTAGAGGCTGTTTCTCCAATCGGCATTGGATAATGGGTATTCAATATTGTTTGATCACCTAAACATCTTCCATGGAAACCATGACCAAATTCATGGGCTACAGTAATCACATCAGAAAAATGATTTCCATAGTTGAATAAGAAACGACTTTGTTTCAAACTTCTAATATTTTCACAGAATGCACCACCGACTTTATTTTCTCTTGGATAGACATCAGCCCAATGGTTCTTAATTGCATGAGTCGCAAAATCACCTAAATGTTTTGAGAATGTGTAGAACTGATCCACGACAAATTGAGAACCTTTCTCAAATGGATAGTCTTCATCATCTTCAACAACAGGCGCATAAAGTTCAAACCAAGGTAAGCCGTTCTGATAGCCTAGATAGTCTGCCTTGATTTTAAGGTATTCTCTTATTTCTGGCATATTCTTTTTCATAACTGAAAGTAATGTATTAAGAGTCTCCATCTTTAATCGTGATTTGATACATGATTCTTCTAATGGTGATTCATAGCCTCTCAGTTTACTTGTATAGAGTACTTCTCCCTTGATTCCACTTAAACATGTCGCAATCGTTTCTTCATATGGTTTATAGGCATCTAGTTCTGCGAAATAAGCTTTCATTCTTGTCTGCTTATCGGGACTATGAGCCATGTTCAGTACTTTAGTCAAAGGATAATCATATCCATCTATATTCACTTTAATAGAAGATACAACCGCATCCTTATGCTTCATCCAGGCATAAGAACCTGTATTTTTCATATGGGCTATGATTGATTCCTGTTTTTCATCTAATACATACTTCTGTTTATTTTTAATTTCATTAAGAATATAAGCATGTTCCTTAATAAAAGAATCCTGACAACTATCTAAATCAAACTCAGCAATATAGGCATTATTCTTAATATCTTCTCCTACCATTGAGGCAGTTATATTATTTAATTGATCAAGATAACGTGCTGCTTTGGCATCATCTGTATGAGCTGATAAAGAAAGCTGTATAAAAAAATGAAGCCTTTCTACTCTCTTTTCAATTTCTATTTTTGTCTCTATTATTTTACGTAATGCCGCTTCTGTTTTCTCGCTTCTATAAGTGGAATAGTTCTTATTTAAATCCTTAAGCGTGTTTAAATCTTCTTGAAATTTTTTGTCTTGAAATGACGTATATAGGGCATCAAGATTCCATTCGTTCATTATTAATCATCTCCTAATTGTATTATACCTTATCTCCCTCATTTGTGTTAAACTTATCATGGGTGATAAAAAAATGATAAAAGAATTACAGAAAAGATTAAAAGAACAAAATATCAAGTTCTATTATGTGCCTACTGATGATGATCATCAGAGTGAAATTGTAGGCGAACATGACCAGTTTAGAAAGTATCTAAGCGGCTTTACGGGTTCTGCTGGAGTCCTAGTTGTAGGACAGGAAGAAGCATGGTTATGGACTGATGGACGTTATTTCATTCAGGCAGAAAAAGAACTCTATCCTGGTATTAAGCTCATGAAGATGGGTAATGCAGATGTTCCTAGTGTGAAGGATTTCCTCATTGATCATCTTGATGATGGTGATGTACTTGGCTTCAATGGTAAAGTAACAACAGCTTCATTTATCATTGATTTGGATGAAGGCAGAGAAACTGATTTTGAATTAAAAGATATCGATATGACTGATGTATGGACAAATCGTCCAGAACGTTCTCATGAACCAGCTTATATCTATGATGTGAAGTATCATGGACAAAGCACAACACAGAAACTTGATTGGATTCGTGGTTATATGGAGGAAAATGAATGTAATGCGCATATCATTACATCATTAGATGATATTGCATGGACATTCAATATTAGAGGTAAGGATATTCCTCATTCTCCAATGGCTATGGCATTTAGTATTATTACTTTAGATAACGCTTATTTATATCTTCAGGATGGTACTTATGATGAAACAATGATAGAAGCTTATAAGAATGATGGTGTTGAAATCCGTTCTTATGATGATATCTATCTAGATACAAAGAGATTAAGTGGTCAGGTACTTGTAGACTTAAGTGCCATCAACTATGCCATCTATTCATTTATTGACTGTGAAATCATGGAAGGATCTAACCCATCACAATACTTCAAGAGTATTAAGTCAGATGTAGAAATTGAAAATACAAAGCATGCCCATTTAAAAGATGGTGTGGCAATGACTAAGTTCATGTATTGGTTAAAGACTTCTATGCCTGATGATGCGACTGAATGTTCTATTACTGATAAGTTATTAAGCTTTAGAAAAGCACAGGAATTATTTACTGATATTTCATTTAATACAATTACTGCTTATAAAGAAAATGCGGCATTAATGCATTATCATCCATCTCATGAACATGATGTTCATGTTAAAAAAGAAGGTATGCTTCTTATTGACTCAGGTGGACAGTATTTAGATGGTACAACTGATATTACACGTACATTCATCTTAGGTGAAATCAGTGAGACTGAAAGAAAATACTTCACATATGTATTAAAGGCTATGTTGAAGATGCAGGAAGCTGTTTTCTTATATGGTGCAAATGGTATCTGGATTGATGGTCTTGTAAGACATGAGTTATGGAAGCAGCATATTGATTTCCAGTGTGGTACAGGTCATGGCGTCGGTCATTTCTTAAATGTCCATGAAGGACCAAATGATATTAGACCACGTTTACGTGATCCACGTAAGCCTTCTGCAATTCAGGAAGCAGGTATGATTACAACGGATGAACCTGGTGTCTATATCGAAGGTCAGTTTGGTATCCGTTTAGAAAATGAATTATTATGTGTTGAAGATATCAAGAATGAGTATGGTCAGTGGATGAAGTTTGAACCTCTTACTTTATGTCCTATTGACTTAGATGGTCTTGATGTTTCTTTATTAACAACTGATGAAAGAGAAGCATTGAATAAGTATCATGAATTCGTAAGAGAATCATTAAAGCCATACTTAACTGATGAAGAAAATGAATGGTTAAAAACTTACACAAGAGGTATTTAATATGAAGTACTATGATCTACTAAAAACTGATTTAAAAGTATCTGAAATCGCTTTGGGCTGCATGCGTATTGCAGATAAGAGTATTGAGGAAGTAGAAGAACTTGTGAAGACTGCATTAGATTGTGGTATTAACTTTTTTGATCATGCTGATATTTATGGTGGTGGAAAGTCAGAAGAGTTATTTGGACAAGTTCTTGAAAAACATCCTGAATATCGTGAAAAGATGATTATTCAAACAAAGTGTGCCATTGTACCTGGGAAACGTTATGACTTTTCTAAAGAGTATATTATAAATGCAGTCAATGGGTCATTAAAAAGACTCCATACTGATCATGTAGAAATTCTTTTATTACATAGACCTGATGCATTATGTGACCCTCAAGAAGTGGCAGAAGCATTTGATGAACTGTATGAAAGTGGTAAAGTCAAATACTTTGGGGTATCTAATCATACACCAGGACAGATTGCCTTATTACAGAAGTATACTAAACATCCTATTATTATTAATCAGCTACAGCTTTCTATTGTGCATTCTGTGATGATTGATAGTGGTATGAACATGAATATGAAGGAAGACTTTGCGATTGATAAAGATGGCGGTGTGCTTGACTATTGTCGTTTAAATGATATTACAATCCAGGCTTGGAGTATTGTGCAGGCATCTTGGGCTGAAGGTACTTTCTTAAATCATCCTGATTATAAGAAATTAAATAACGTTCTTGATGATCTAGCAAAGAAATATAATGTTACTCCTGCCACAATTGCGACTGCATGGATTTTAAGACATCCTGCCCATATTCAAGCAATTACTGGTACGACTTCTCCTAAACATTTAATTGAAACAGCAGAAGCTGCGAATATCGAATTAACACGCCAGGAATGGTATGATCTTTATCTAGCAAGTGATAAACCTTTACCATAAGGGGGTAAATCTATGAAAGTACTTATGATCAATGGAAGTTCCCGTAATAATGGCTGTACACGTGCAGCTTTAGATATTATGGCTGAAGCATTTAAAGAAGAAGGTATTGAAACAGAAATCATCTTTATTGGCAATCAGCCTGTTGCGGATTGTATGAACTGTAAGAAGTGTGTAACTGAACATCAATGTATATTTGATGATGTAGTCAATGAAATCACTACAAAAGCAAAAGACTGTGATGGCTTTATCTTTGCCTCACCTGTCTACTATGCTCATCCGAGTGCAAGATTACTTGCGGTATTAGACAGAGCCTTCTACTCAAATAAGAGTGTCTTTGTCTATAAACCAGGAGCTTGTATCTTTAGTGCAAGACGTGCTGGACAGGTGGCAAGCATGGATGTTGTCAACAAACATTTCAGTATTTCTCATATGCCTATTGTATCTGCCAATTATTGGAATGAAGTCTTTGGAAGTGAACCTGAAGATGTTTATAAAGATGCAGAAGGTGTTGCGACTATGCAGAATATCGCAAAAAATATGAGCTGGCTTCTTAAGTCTATTGAAGCAGGCAAAAAAGCTGGTCTTGAAAGACCAGAACTTTCTACTGGACATACAAATTTCCATCACTAAGAGAAGAATTTTTCTTCTCTTTTTTATATATTTGTAAGCGCTTGTTATATTGACGATTGTTTATATGAGGACTAGAATACAGTTGTATATGGGGAAAGAAGGCATTTCAATGAGTAACTCTATCATGATGCGATTAATTAAGTGTTTATCAATTATAATGTTAGTGATTGGCTGTGTACAGTCAACCTCTGTACAGGCTTATTCACCTGTTCTTACAGAAACAGTTCAAAATACAAATAATACAAATAAGAATGCTTCAGTAACAGTTCAAGAGAAAGATCAACCTAAGCAGAATACTTTAGAACTCTTTGTGATTACTGTCTTAGTCACAATTCTTATTCTATTTTTTGTTGGAATAGTTCATAAAGATTTAAAAATATAAAAAAGAGATGTTGAACATCTCTTAGTCAGCAGGGAATATAACCCCTGCTTTTTTTCTTGCTTCAGTAAGTACTTCCATAACATCTAATGTATCCTGCAAAAGTGCAGCCATCTTTTCTTTATCATTTGTTTCAATAATGTTCTTTAATTCCACAAATTCATAATACATACGGTTATGTGGTCCGTTTTCGTTATAAGTCACTTCTTCCTGCTTATTAAAAGCCATCTGGAATTCAGTAATCTGACTTGATGGACTTCTCATGACAATATAACCTTCATCTCCCTGAATAGTAGAAGATAGCGGTGCCTGGCAATCCTTTGCGGCAACACAAACTGCTTTCATATAACCATAATCCATCACAAGTACACCTGATGTATCAATACCTCTTTCAATATTAGGATAATAATCCACGTTTTCAGGTTTACCAAACAATTCCATAATAAGATTGATGTTATAAACACCTAAATCCATTAGAGAACCACCTGAATGATTTGGATTAAAAGCAGGCGCAATATCTCCTTTTTTAAAACGATCATATCTTGATGAATATTGTGAGAAGTTAAAGTTAATCACACGAATATTACCTAGTTCCTTTACCTTTTCTTTTAGTAGATAAGTGTTAGGAAAGAATCGATTAGGAATAGCTTCTAAAAGGAATAAATCCTCTTTCTTAGCGATTTCCTTGAGTTCTAAGGCCTCTTTGAGGTTAGTCGTGAATGGTTTTTCACATATTACATTTTTACCTGCAAGAAGCGCTTTTTTAGACATAATGAAATGTAAGTCGTTTGGTACAGCAACATAGATAGTATCAATATCCTTATTTTCCAGCATTTCTTCATAACTTAAATAATAACGTTCAATAGGATACTGAGCACAAAGATTCTTTAAATTTTCTTCATTACGTGCTGAGATACCTAATAGTTCAATACCGTTTAATTCATTAAACATCTTTAAAAAGTCTTTAACGATCATTCCTGATCCTACAATACCAAGTTTCATAATATACCCTCCTATTTTAATCCTTTGATTGCATCTTCTAATATCTTCATCTGTAATAATGTTTGTTCCTTAGTAACAAGCTGTGGCTTATGATTGATGATTGTTTCATACAATGCATCATAGTAGTAACCATAATCACCTTTCACTGTCTCAATCTTCTCTTCATGATAATGACCCTCTTCATCATAGATAAGAGTGCCATAATCAGCTGGTGTATCTAAGCCAAAGTCATCATGTTCATAAGGCATATAGAAATGTTTCAAATCCGCTTCCTGACGGTCTTTTTTTGTTTTAGTAAACATTCCCTTCTTACCATATAAAACAAAGCTAGGACGCTCTTTTATACGGAAATATGAGGATTTTACTGAGACCTTTAGAGTTCCATAATAAAGATCTAAATCAAAGTAATCATTCATACGTCCTGAACCTAATAATTGGCGTACATCATAATGTGCATGATCTGGTTTACCAAAATAAGAGATGACCTGATCTAAGGTATGACAAGCATGACCATAGAGATAAGAATCAATTACTGAGAATTCATGAATGCTTTCTGGTACTTCTGGACGATAGTAATCAAAATGCATTTCTAATTCTAATAGGTCCCCTAGTTTTCCAGATTCAATGACCTTCTGAACAGTTAAGAAGTCACTGTCAAATCTTCTATTTTGATAACATTGAAGCATGAGTCCTTTAGACTCAGCTAAATCAAATAGTTCTTTTGCCTGTGCATAACTTGCCGCGAATGGCTTTTCTACTACGCAATGTTTTCCTGCTTCTAATACTTTTTTCGCATATTCATAATGAAGACTCGATTTTAAAGTCACTACAATAACCTGAATGTCTTTGTCATGGAGTAATTCATCTAAGTTATCTGTATAGTGAATTTCTTCTATTTTCTTCCAAGTATCAAAGTGAATAGAACGGTTATAGATTGTCTTTACTTTAATTTTATCTTTTCTAGTGAGTATAAATGGCATATGGTAACGATTCGTGCTTTTACCATTTCCAATAAATCCAATTGTAAGCATCATATATGTTCCTCTCTTCTTCACTACTATTCTTTATTATTTGAAGATTAATTACAAGTATTCACATTAGAATCGTAAAAAAAGTACGTAATAGATGTGAATAACTTTTTTAAGAGAGAACTAATAGTTCACAAAAAAAAGAACCAAGAGGTCAATGTCATTAAGTTAATAATGCTAGAATTTAAGTCAGATGATATATCAGCAGATATATTATTCTGACTTTTATTTTATTGCAGCCAAAAAAGTATTTGAATACCCACAAACCACAGGTTAGTGTAAATTAA
>ULTB01032278.1_pt1 | contig 10473 bp, 9 predicted proteins | sample 1957251 | NCBI WGS metagenome assembly ULTB01 (sample SAMEA4835724, study PRJEB28245) | human gut metagenome | biome: gut microbiome; material: fecal sample | place: Denmark | collected 2008
GCTATTTTTAAATTAAGAGCTACTAAATTAGCTTCAAAATTTTGCAATAAGTATAATTCATTTGAATTTAAAATTCCATCTTTTGTGATTGTTTCCAATTGTATTCCCCCTATTAACCAAATATATAACTAAATATATTATAACATAAGTAAATAAAAAAGTATGTGACAAAAAAATAAAAAAAACATTACAAAAAAACAAAAAAAGACTTCTTTCTGTAACACGCTTGTAACAAAGATGTGCTATAATCACAGTATCAATGAAAAAAAAGGAGGGTTTCAAAAGATGAAGAACAAAAAAAGAAATTATGTAATCGTAGTATTGGTGGTATTATTACTAGCATTGGCAGTAGGATATGCTGCATTTAGCGACACATTAAATATTACAGGTACAGCAAATGCAAAAGGTACATTTGACATGAAATTTACTTCTGCAACAATTGATACAGCTACAGCAAAAGGAATAAACACAACAGAATCAACTGCAACAATATCAGGTGATAATAATACAGTTACAGTAGTTGTAAAAGATTTAGCTTATCCAGGTGCAGGAACAAATGTAACAGTAGTTGCAAAAAATGCAGGTACAGTTCCAGCAAAATTAAATGGATTAACATTTACAGGAATTGATGATACTGATATAAAAGTTACATTTCCAGACGGATTAGTAAAAAACGAAGTAGTGCAACCAGGTGGAACATGTACAATTACTTTTTCTGTAAAATGGGATAAAGAATCAAAATTGACTACAGAAAAAACAATAGAATTTACTGCTAAATTAGATTACGTACAAGAAACAGAAGAGTTTACAGGAACACCAGCACATTCAGATGCAAATAATGCATAGTAACATATAATCTAAGGGTGATTTATCAAAACTAAAATTACCCTTAGAGTGTGTTAAAACCAATTAGTATGAAGGATGACCAAATGAAACAAACAAAAATAGAAACAATTTTAATATTTGGAATTTTAATTTTATATTATGCTTTATCTCAAATATTTTTTATAAAAATGGGAAGCATATATTCTATAATAATAAATCCATTATTTTGGATTTTACTATGTGTGTCTTTAAAATTGTACATAAAAAAGACATATGCAACAGCAAAATTAAAAAAAGAAATTATAGATTATACTTTAATAGCAGTATTAGGGTATATAATTGTATATTTGATTTCAGGATTATTTGTGTCATTTGGTAAAAACCCAAATTCTACCACATTAAAAGGTTTAATTATTAACTTTTGGGTAACGGGGTCTGTAATTTTAACAAGAGAATATGTAAGATATTTAATAATAAACAACACATATGAAAAACAAAAGAAAAAAGTGGGTATAGCATTAATAATTATAATGACTTTATTAGAAGTAAAAACTTTAAATATAACTGATATGAATGTTTATTATGCGTTTAAACAAATAGCATCAGCTTTCTTACCAGTATTATCTAAAAACATATTATTTACATATTTAGCATACTGTAAAAACTATGTAGCAGCAGTATGTTATGACTTGCTTATATATTTAGTATTATGGTTATCACCAATTTTACCAAATATGACATGGTTTATGATAGCAATAATAGATATAGCAACTCCTATAATTTTGCTACTATATATAAGATATATAAAACAGAAAAAAGATTATTTTAAATCAAAAGAAGGGGTACGAGATACCGAACCAAAATCAGTTATAATTTTGGTAATAATAGTTATTTTAGCTATATGGTTTGCATTAGGAGTTTTCCCAATAAAACCAATAGCAATAGCAACAGGAAGTATGTCTCCTCAAATAAATATTGGAGATGTAGCAATAATAAAAAAATGTGGACCAAACGATGTAGAAGTTGGGGACATAATTGAATATAAAATGCCTGACTTTACAGTAGTACATAGAATAGTAGAAATAAAACAAGAAAACGGTAGATACTATTTTGCAACAAAAGGAGATAGCAATGACAGTAGAGATAAAAATTTAGTAACAGAAGATCAGCTTATAGGCAAATGCTTATTTAAAATAAGATATTTAGGATATCCAGCTATCTGGATAACTGGTGTAAAAACACAAAATGAATTAGGTTTATAAGAAGGGGAGAAGACAATTACTAATGAGAAAAAGAAAGCAGAAACTAAGAAAATCAATAAGAACTTTCTACATAGTTTTAGCTATTAGTATAATAGCTTTCTGTTCTGCTACCATTTTTAATAAAACCGTAAAAAAAGATACATATGATAAAAAAGAAATTATTTTAACATATACCAATAAATTAAATACAACATATACAGTAGATTTAAAAAATAATAACTTTATAGAGGAAAAAACATTACCAATGGGTAAAACATATGTAACAGAATTGATAGATAAAATAAATATGAATTTCGATTTCTCATATAATGCTTCAAAATACACAGAATTAACATACTCATATTCTATTGTTGGAGTACTAAATGGAGCTTATTCTAAAAACGGAACACCACAAAAAGTATGGGAAAAGGAATATGTTTTGTTAGAGAAAACAGAAAACAAAAAGTCAAATAACACAATAAATATAAAGGAAAACATTCCGATAGATGTAAATGAATATAACGATGAAATTTATAATTTTGAGAAAACATTAGGAATGGCAATTACAGCTAACCTTAATGTTCAATTGAGAGTTAATATAGATGGCAAAATAAATGATACACAAATAAATGATAATTATGTATCAAATATAGATATAGAATTAGGAGAACAAACAACAGAGATAACAGGAAAATTAACAGACGAAACAGAAGATACATTATATAAAACAACAACAAATAACAAAAATAATACAATTGTTATAACTGTAAATACAATATTAATAATTGCTGCATTAGTATGGTTAAGGTACATCTCAGTAAATACAACAAATCTAAATACAGTTAGAAATAATTACAAATTAGAATTAAATAGAATATTAAAATCTTGTGAAGATAAGATTGTAAAGTTAAGCAGAAATGTAGACTTAAACGGAAAAGAAGTTATTGAAGTTAATGACTTTGGAGAATTAATAAAATTATCAGAAGAATTGTATAAGCCAATATTATACTGGAATTCGAACCAAAAAGAAGAATCGGAGTTCTTTGTTATAACTAATAGCGTAATATATAAATTTATATTAAAAGTAAAATAGGAGAAATTTATAAGTATGGCAAAATACAAAAGGAGACATAAAAAGAATAGTGTGTTATTGATTGGTATTGCAGTTATTGCAATACTAATCTTTATAAGTATAGGTTATGCTTTGTGGTCAGATACACTTTATATAAACGGAACTGCAAATACAAAGTATAAGGAACCAAAATTAGATTCTATTACAGTAAATAAAGTGGATAACCAATATTTCGTTTTTGATAATGCTGATGATCATGAAAACCTTCATGCATTAACAATAAAAAGTTCTTCTGTCAATAATGGGGATGAAAAAATAGAAGCAATTGCAAATTGTAATAGAAGAAGCTGGAATGTAACTAAAAGAACTGTAAAATTAAGCATGACATTTATAAATAATTATCCAGTTACAATAACAAATGGAACGGCAACACTTTTACAGAATACTACAAAACATTCTATAAGAACTGAACAAACACCAACTGTTTTAACAAATGAAACAGGAGTATTTAGTATTTTATTTGATTTAGAAGCAAATAGTAATCTTTCAAGTGGTACTATAAAATATAAATTTTCTTATAATGTTGATGGAGTGGTAAAATATTTTTATGTAACAATCAATATAAAACTATAAATCAGTGAAGTCAATATTTTGGATATGTATGATGGTGTAAAAATCATCAGAATTCCAAAAAATGTAGGAGCAATAAAAATCTCTCATTTTAAGGCATACATGAGGGATAATGGTTACAAAATTCTCGGAACGAGAGAATCAAGTGACAAAATTTTTATTTCCTATAGAAAAACTTCACAGTAAGACCTACAGCCCTGTCATTAGTTTGGCAGGGCATTCTTTTTGCAAAAGCAATAACATTTCAAAAACATTACAAAAATATTACAAAAACAATTGCATTTTAAAAAAGCATGATATATAATGATACAGAACTTTGAAAAAAATATAAAAGAAAGAGGGTTTTAATTTATGAGCAAAAAGTACGTATACCTTTTTAAAGAAGGAAATGCAGACATGCGTGAATTATTAGGTGGTAAAGGTGCTAACCTAGCAGAAATGACAAACTTAGGTTTACCAATTCCACAAGGATTTACAGTTACAACAGAAGCATGTACAGAATACTACAACGATGGTAAAAAAATCAATGATGAAATTCAAAGCCAAATTTTTGCAGCATTAAAAAAATTAGAAGAAATGCAAGGTAAAAAATTTGGAGACAACAATGATCCATTATTAGTATCAGTAAGAAGTGGTGCTAGAGCATCAATGCCAGGTATGATGGATACAATATTAAACTTAGGTTTAAATGATGTAGCAGTTGAAGGATTCGCTGCAAAAACGGGAAATCCAAGATTTGCATATGATTCATATAGAAGATTTATTCAAATGTATTCAGACGTTGTTATGGAAGTTCCAAAATCTTTCTTCGAAAAAATAATTGACGAAGTTAAAGAAGCAAAAGGAGTTCATTACGATACAGAATTAACAGTTGATGATTTAAAAGAATTAGTAAAAAGATTTAAAGAAGTTTACAAAAACGCTATGAACGGTGAAGAATTCCCACAAGATCCAACAGAACAATTAATGGGAGCAGTTAAAGCCGTATTTAGAAGTTGGGACAACCCAAGAGCTATAGTTTACAGAAGAATGAATGATATACCAGGTGACTGGGGAACAGCTGTAAACGTACAAGCTATGGTATTTGGTAATATGGGAGAAACATCTGGAACAGGTGTTGCATTTACACGTAACCCATCAACAGGTGAAAAAGGAATATATGGTGAATACTTAATCAATGCACAAGGTGAAGACGTTGTTGCAGGTGTTAGAACACCACAACCTATCACAAAACTTGCAGAAGATTTACCAGAATGCTATAAAGAATTCATGGAAATAGCAAACAAACTAGAAAATCATTACAGAGACATGCAAGACATGGAATTCACAATCCAAGAAGGAAAATTATATTTCTTACAAACAAGAAATGGAAAAAGAACAGCACCAGCAGCTATTCAAATTGCTTGTGACTTAGTTGACGAAGGAATGATAACAAAAGAAGAAGCAGTTTTAAGAATAGAAGCTAAATCATTAGATCAATTACTACACCCAACATTTGACAAAGACAGCTTAAAAGAAGGAGAAGTAATTGGAGAAGCATTACCTGCATCACCAGGTGCAGCAGCTGGTAAAGTAGTATTTACAGCTGAAGAAGCTAAAGAATTAGGAAAAGGTGGAAAAGGTGAAAGAGTAGTACTTGTTCGTCTTGAAACAACACCAGAAGATATTGAAGGTATGGTAGCTGCACAAGGTATATTAACAGTTCGTGGTGGTATGACATCACATGCTGCAGTTGTTGCTCGTGGTATGGGAACATGTTGTGTATCTGGATGTGGAGATATCAAAATGAATGAAGAAGCAGAAGAATTTGAACTTGGTGGATATACATTCCATAAAGGAGATTTCATTTCATTAGATGGAACAACAGGAAAAATCTACAAAGGAGATATAAAAACAGTTGAAGCTAGTGTTAGTGGAAACTTTGGAAGAATAATGGGATGGGCAGATGAATTTAGAACATTAAAAGTTAGAACAAATGCTGACAATCCAAGAGATACAAAAAATGCTGTTAATTTAGGAGCAGAAGGAATAGGACTTTGTAGAACAGAGCATATGTTCTTCGAAGAAGACAGAATTCCAAAAATAAGAAAAATGATATTATCAGAAACAGTAGAAGCAAGAGAAGCAGCTTTAAATGAATTAATACCATTCCAAAAAGGTGACTTCAAAGCTATGTACAAAGAATTAAAAGGATTACCAATGACAGTTCGTTATTTAGATCCACCTCTACATGAATTCTTACCAACAGCTGAAGAAGATATCATAGCATTAGCTAAAGATATGGGTGTTACAGTAGAACACTTAAAAGAAAAATGTGCTGAATTACATGAATTCAACCCAATGATGGGACACAGAGGATGCCGTTTAGCAGTAACATATCCAGAAATCGCTAGAATGCAAACAAGAGCATTAATGGAAGCTGCAATCGAAGTTAAAGAAGAAGACGGATACGATATAGTTCCAGAAATAATGATTCCATTAGTTGGAGAAAAGAAAGAATTAAAATTCGTTAAAGATATAGTTGTAGAAACAGCTGAAAAAGTTAAAGCAGAAAAAGGTTCAGACATTGAATACCATATTGGTACAATGATTGAAATACCAAGAGCTGCATTAACAGCTGATGAAATTGCTGAAGAAGCTGAATTCTTCTCTTTCGGAACAAATGACTTAACACAAATGACATTTGGATTCTCAAGAGATGATGCTGGTAAATTCTTAGATTCTTACTACAAAGCAAAAATCTATGAATCAGACCCATTCGCAAAATTAGACCAAGATGGTGTTGGAAAATTAGTTAAAATGGCAGCAGAAAAAGGAAGAGCAACAAGACCAAACATCAAACTTGGAATATGTGGAGAACATGGTGGAGAGCCATCAAGCGTAGAATTCTGCCACAAAGTAGGATTAAACTATGTATCTTGCTCACCATTTAGAGTTCCAATCGCAAGATTAGCAGCAGCACAAGCAGCATTAAAAAATAAATAAGATTTATAATCTTAGAGGTGCATGATTGCACCTCTATTTTTTATTTTATATATTGACACAAATAAAAACAATGTATATTATAAATACAAATAATAAAATAAGGAGTGAACAAATATGAATAAATATTATTTTACTTCAGAAAGTGTAACAGAAGGGCATCCAGACAAATTATGTGATTACATATCAGATACAATATTAGATGAATGTTTAAAGCAAGACCCAAATTCAAGAGTAGCAGTAGAAACATTTGCATTTAAAAATATAATTACAGTTGCAGGACAATTAACAACAACTGCAAAAATAAATATAGAAGAATTAGTAAGACAAGTTGTAAAAGAAATTGGATATGATAATGAAAAAACAGATATGGATTATAAAACATGCAAAGTAAATATAGAAATAAACAAGCAAAGTCCAGATATAGCGATGGGAGTAGATATAGGCGGAGCTGGAGACCAAGGGATAATGTTTGGATATGCATGCAACGAAACAGAAGAATATATGCCATATGCTATTTGGCTAGCTCACAAACTTGCAAAAAAGCTAACTGAGGTTAGAAAAAACAGAGAAATAAATTATCTAAGACCAGATGGAAAAACACAAGTAACAGTAGAATACGAAGATGATAAACCTAAAAGAATAGAGGCAATAGTTATATCTAACCAACATAATGTAGATGTGGATATTGAAGAATTAAGAAAAGATATATACAATAAAGTAATTATGCAAGTAGTAGACAAAAACATGATAGATGAAAAAACTAAAATCTATATAAATCCAACAGGAAGATTTGTAATAGGTGGACCACTAGGAGACACAGGGTTAACTCGGAAGAAAAATAATAATTGATACATATGGTGGATATAGCAGACATGGAGGAGGAGCTTTTTCGGGAAAAGATGCAAGCAAAGTAGATAGATCAGCAACATATATGTTAAGACATATTGCAAAAAATCTTGTAGCAAATGGGTATGCAAAAAAATGCGAAATACAAATATCATATGCAATAGGGGTAGAAGAACCAATTTCAATACATATAAATACATTTGGAACAGGAACAAAAAGTGAAGAAGAACTAATAAAAATAATAAAAGAAAAATTCAACTTAACACCAAGAGGGATAATAGAATACTTAAATCTAAAAGATCCAATATATACAAAAACAACAAACTATGGGCACTTTGGTAAAAAAGAATTACCATGGGAAAAAATAATAAAAATATAAAAAATGTTTTTTGCTAAAAAGTGAGAAAGAAAGGAAATGTCCATTTCTTTCTCACTTTTACAAATAGGAAAATTTATTTGCTTTTATATAGGTCACTTTCATATAAATCATCTATATATACGCTCTTTTCAGGAGAGCCATCTAAAAAACCAATTTTGGCAATATCATCATTAACTTCTTGAATCCATACAGGCTTTTCTTCATAAAAAACTTCACTTAATTGTCTATGATTTAAAATCTCATTTAATCTTTGCTTATTCATAAGAACAACTCCTTTTGATTTTAATTATGTGGCGCCGAGGACGTCGACCCCTATAACTAATATATCCAAAAAGCTAAAAAAAATACTTGTAAATACATAAATAAACCTATATAATTAAATTGTACAAATTATAACATACATATGAAAAAAGAAAGGGTGGAAACATGAAAGAAAAATTAATTAATTTAAAAAACACTGTAGTTAATTTCTATAAAGCAAATAAAAAAATAGTGCTTATTGCATTAGCTGTAATATTAGTTTTAATAATTGCTTTAATTATAGGAACAGGAAAAGAAGAATATGGCAACACATATGGAAATTTAAGGAATAAAGGACTTGTAGCTTCAAAAGGAAGTCAAATTTATTATGTAGCGTTTGACGAAGGAAATGTAGATGGAATTTACAAAGCAAAGAAAAATGGAAAAGAAAAATCAGAAAAAGTGAGTAGTGAATATGGCTATTATTTAAACATAGTAGGAAACTACATGTATTATATATCTGAAGAAAACTCTCAATTAATTAGAGCAAAATTAAATGGAGAAGATAATCAAGTAATTGCAGAAAATGTTAGTTTAGAGCCAATTGTGGTTACAAACAACTGGATTTATTATTTTGAAGGAACAAATCTTTATAAAATAAAAACAAACGGAAAAAATAGAACACAATTATCTAATAAAGCAATAGAAAATTATCAAGTAGTAGGAAATCAAATCTATTATACTTATGAAAGTAATGGAAAATATGTTTTAGCAAAAATGAACTTATCAGGCAAGAATGTAGTTAAAATAGACGAAGAAGCAGGTAGAGAATTTTTTGTAAATGGTAATAAGATTTATTTTATAAACGAAAAATACGATATGGAAAATTATGAGTATAAATATGAATTATACAAAATGAAAACAAATGGAAAGAAAAAAGAAAAAATATGTGATATAGCAGGAGGATTAGATACATATACAGTAAACTTTACAAATGATGCACTATATTATGCAAAAGCAGTTAAAGATGAAAAAATGGCTATTTACAGCATAAAACTAAATGGAAAAGATGAAACAAAAATAACAGAAGTAAACACATATTCAAATGCAATAAATATAGTAGATAAATTTATGTATTATCTAAATGAAAATGAAGAAGGAAATGTTCAAGTATATAGAATAAGAACAAATGGACAAGACAATAAAGCAATGTAGTTGGAGGTAAAAAGTGCAAATAGTATACAACAATACAGAGATAGATGTTAAAAAAGGGACAAAAGTATGTGATTTATTAGAGCAAGAAATATCAAAATCTAAAAATGAAGTTATTGCTTGCAAATTTAATAATGAATTAAAAAGTTTAAATTATGAAATCGATAGTAATGGAAAAATAGAGTTAATAGATGTTACACATAAAGATGGAATGAGAGTATATAAAAGAGGCTTAATATATATAATAGCAAAAGCTTTTCAAGAAGTATATAATAATGCCTTAATAACTGTAGACTACCAACTATATCACTCAATGCTATGTGAAGTTGACAACATGAAGGTCACAGAAGAAATGATAGAAAAGGTAAATAAAAGAGCCCAAGAAATAATTGATCAAGACTTACCAATAGTCAAAAGATTTATGACAAAAGAAGAGGCAGAAAAATTCTATGAAAAAGAAAAAACATTAAAAGGAAAATTGCAACTAGATTTAAAAGAAAAAAAAGAAGTAACATTATATTATTGTGAGAACTATTATAATTATTTTTATGGAGTAATGCCAATATCAACAGGATGTATAAAAAAATATGAACTATTAAAATATCATGATGGTTTTTTAATTAGATATCCAAGCAGAAAAGATCCTAATCATTTAACAAAGTTTATAGAATGTCCAAAACTATTAGAAACACTAGATGAATATGAAGACGTTCACAGAATATTAGGAGTAAATACATTGTATCGCTTAAATACAATAATAAAAAAAGGCAAAATAAAAGATTATATTCTATTAGATGAGGCATTACACGAAAAGAAAATTGCAGGAATTGCAGATACTATTGCAAAAAACAAAAATTTAAAAGTAGTATTAATTGCAGGACCATCATCATCAGGAAAAACAACATTTGCAAAAAGATTAGAATTGCAACTTAGAATAAATGGGTTAAAGCCAAAAACAATTTCTGTAGACAATTATTTTGTAGAGAGACCAGAAACTCCTGTAGATGAAAATGGCGATTATGATTTCGAAAATATAAAAGCAA
>ULTB01043853.1_pt1 | contig 10460 bp, 28 predicted proteins | sample 1957251 | NCBI WGS metagenome assembly ULTB01 (sample SAMEA4835724, study PRJEB28245) | human gut metagenome | biome: gut microbiome; material: fecal sample | place: Denmark | collected 2008
GGATGCCGTTTCCGCAGCCTGTATATGGTTTTCCTCCGCCCACGTAAAGTAACGTACAGCCAGATCAAATACCTGTTCCGGCGTGTACTTGTGCGCCTTTGTCATTTTTGCAATATCGCCATATTGCTTATTATATAGTTTTTTAAAATTGCAAGCCTTTACTGCTGGCTCAACGTTTTTAGCCATAATGCGCCCTCCTTTACAACAAAGCATCATTATAGACAAATTGCAGGCAATAAAAAACCCGCCATTTGGCGGGTAGTTGTTCAACACTTGTATTTTACTTTTTCATCTTCTTGATTCTTCAGATGCTGATGGATTCTGCTACCAATCGTCAGATAGTGACCGCGCACATCCCATCGCTGCATCTTGTTATTCCATGTCGCGCTTGCAAACTTCCCGTTCTTAGCAAGAAATTTGCAAATCTTTTCCGACGCGATAAGCAGAATAATCACAGCAAAAACAAAACCAATAACAAAAGCAGAAATTAAGTTTAACATGATACTTCCCTTACAAAATTGATTGAAAATTGATGCGTCTCTGGATCTGCACCTGATATAACTTTAGCACATTGAATCGCGTCAACAGGATTTTGCGCTGAAATCTCGCATTCAAAATCCTGCCTACATGACTGGCAATTACGCCCCATTCGTCTGATTGTCAGATTTACTTTGTACTTCATCTTTAACAATCTCGCGCTTGATGCAATTGATATTGTGAATAGGATAAATGTAATCACCTATTCGAATAAATTTACCATCATCATCAATTTCATCCTCATTAACGGTAACGGAAAAGCTATTGCAAGCGTAACCATTTAATGGATTCATCACCATACCGTAAAACATGAAAGTTAATTTGTACTTTTCCATATATTCACCTATAAAAAAGGCGATGCGTCTTACGGATTATTTTGCAATGCAAAAACCTCCTGCATATCGCCGTTGTTGTGTGACTATCGCGTCACGCGTTCGGACTAAGCCGCTCTTATGTAAACGACTCCATGCTAACCAATCAGGAAAGAGTTGTCAATCATTCCCTGTCGAAAGCGTTCCCCCAACGTCCACGCAAGTAACCACATAGCCAAATGAATTGAGTGATCGTCAACATTGGCGCGATTGGCTGGTAGTGTTCTGCAATGATGCCCTTCATTACTTCATCAACATACTTCCCGCGCTTTTCAACATCCGCTTTCATTGCCTCGCCGCACTTCTTAGCCTGGCGTTTTGCAGCGTTGAATTGTGCCTCGTTCATTCCAAACATTACAGACCTCTACCATTCCACAAGTTGTACATTTCGAAATAGTGCATTGCCGTTTCAGTGTCGCCGCGCTCTAATGCTTCCTCTTGCTTCTGTGCGCACCACTGCGACGGTTTTATGTAGTTATCCATTGAATCACCTCACCTAAAAAATGCCTCGTCAAAATGCGCCCTGTTCGCTGTATGAGGCATTCAATTTTAATTAAAAATCGTCGAGCAACTCACGAAAGTTGTTAAGCGTTGCAACCTTAGCGCAATCCCACTCCGTCGATCCAGCTTCTTCCCACGGAGAACCAGGCCCGTGATTTGTCATGTCGTCGATTAGTGATGAAATTTCATCAACAACAATCTCTTTCAAATGCTCTCGGTGCTCTATGTCTTCCACTGGCTCAAAAGCCTGAATTACGCCACCCAAAACGCGTTGCTGTGCTTTCGCATCGTCGAGCGTGTCACAAATTGCTCTGCGTTCCTGCTTGTTTTCGTTTGTGCCGATCTGGTAGTAGTGAATGTAAATCATAATCCTGCATCCTCCGCAGTCTCGTTTTTGCGCTTCCAGTCTTCAATCATCCTTTGCGTGTATCCTGCCTCGTGACGCCATACTGCAACCTCAGACGCCATTGTTGATGCTGGAGCAAGTTGACGATAAATCTGTTTCACCACTTCAGAGAACTCGCCATCAATACCCATTACGGAAATATGACGCATAATCTGTGCTGCTTGCTGCTCTGACAGGTTAATCGTGATCATTCGATAATCTCCGCTTCATTTTCTGTAAGACTAAACCAATCTGTTTCTTTTACTTCGCCAAATTCGCCGTTGTGATTAATGCCAGCCATCGCCCACATCTCACCATCTTTGTAAAGCTCGACAACCATTTCCTTTCCGTTTTCGAATCCGGCCCACTCGCGCAATGTTGGCGATTCTGGATCTGGTCTGTAGTCAACATTGATTAACTTAACTCTAACATGACCAATAAAATTTTTATCTTTTAAGGTTGACATTGCACTTTCCTCTGTTTCGCTTCAATGAGGACACTTTAACAAATGCCCTCGCGGAAGTTTTAACAAAAAGTGCTATTAGCTCATGTAATAGATTTCATCGCGAACAAAATCGTCAAAATCGGATTGCGTCAATGGTCGATCCTCTAGTGCTGCCTGCTCAATCATTTCAACCAGCGCGCAATCCATATCAAGGTAATGAGCATCAAAATCATACCATGAGGCCATTTCACGCGCCCATGAGCGGCAATTCTTGAATCCGTAACTGCGGATACAGTTTGCTGTGTGAAATGAGTCATTCCAACCACGCTCAAGCGCTGCCTTTTCGAATGCGTTAATCAACATTTTACGATTGCTTTTAGCCATTTGTTTCCTCCTTTTAGCGCCACCGAAGCGGCGCGGTTAAACATTATTTCTTCCCGGTCAGGATGTAACGCTTGCCATTTTTAAATCCATCGCCGTAGCCGTAACATGCGCCAGCCAGGAAGATAATCATTCCGCCGATTGACTCAACAATGCCGCTATACCCATAAGCCAAGTGGGAACCAGCGATAAGTGCAATAAAGGTGATAATTACTCTTTTCATTCGTGATCCCATACGTCGCATTTTTTGACAACCAGCAAACGCAGCTTGTAAGGTCTGAACTTGTGCAACTTTTTAGCGTACTCACGCGCTTCGCTGTAGCTATTGAACTCCATAGCCCAAAAGCCTAAAGCGTCATCCGTCAGATATTCCCAAACTCCACTGATAACGCGGCGGCGTTGCAGGTAATAAATCTTACATTCTGTGCAAGCAACGATCCGGTATTCAGGTTTAAAGATTCTTTTTAGTGCATTAAAAACCATATTGCGGCCCTCACTGAATAAAAAACTAAGAGAATCAAGAATAACACAATCATGATTTCATGAAAATCAAATGGCGGCTTTGGATTGGTTGCGTTGTTGTTATTTCCCAGCATTTCGCGCAATCCTTTTGTACATGCCGTAAAAATCACTGCCAGGCTTTTTGAACTTGACCGCATTTCGAGCAAGTCGGCGCATCCGTCGCGCATCGTATCGCGCTCGCTGAAATGGTGCTTTCATTGTCTTAACATGACAGCCGCGATGATCACTGATTCGCTCAAGCTCAATCAAAACTCCTTGAGTCGCCACTACGCAATAATAATCAAATCCAAGACGGCGAGTTATGATATAGCCATTCTTGATGCGTGGTCGGCGAAAGTCTTTGCTGCACCCGCGATAAATACTATCCACCGTAACAACCTGGCCCTTGCTAACGCCGCAATATTCATCTGCCCAGGTTACGCGAAATTTTGTTCCAACGCGAATGTCGTTAAGTTCTAACATGTTCCAAGCCCTCTCGTTGATTGGTGTTTGCATTATAGCGAGGCATTGCGCCCCGCTTTTAGCAATTCGTGCTATTTGATCTTAATGTGTTTCCACTGGACCGTTTTGATGATCTCGTCAACAGTCTTTTCTGGCTCGCCATCAGTCATTGTGAAGTCGTAATGCTTGACTCGGTGATGGTATCCGCTCAGGTCAACATAGTTTCGTGAATCGCCATCAAACGTGAATCCTTCGCGATGCAGTCGGCAAATGTGAACTTCATGGCCTGCCTTAACGAGAGGCTTGATTTCTTCAGGGAATCCGCCATCACTAATTACAACAGCTAAATCCCTGTACATCTCGTGTACTTGCTCAACCATGCGATTTCCAAAATATTGCTCGCCAAAAGCTGGCTTCATAACTTCTTCGCTAATCCAGATCATGAATTGTCGCGGAGACTTGCCTTGCAAGATTGCTTGAGGTTTTTCTTTCTGCTCGCGGTCGTTATACAGATCAATGAACTCGTCATATCTGTAAACGCCAAGCATGGAGAATGCAATATCAAACATCGGCTGTTTAAACGACGCTTTAACCGCTGCGTAACGATGGCCCGTTAAGTATGCGGCAAGCGTATCTTTGCCAACTCCTGGCGGTCCGTTAAGGATGATAATGTCTCGTTTCATATTAGTTGTCTCCATATCTGCTTGAATGTTTACCTGGGCGCTGTCGCTTTTTGCGATAGCGTTGATTCATCTCTTGGTGCTCGTGGTAGCTGTATCGCTTCTTTTTGGATACGATTTTTTCGAAGTTTCGCATCTTCATGATCTCATGTTGTTATCTCAACATAGCGCACTGCGTGAATGCGCTATAGTAAGAATCACCACTTAAAGCCGCTTTCATCCCGTACAATCTGGTAAAGCGCCACCCAAAACCACACAAACCAGAACATCAGAACAAGAGGCTGATCTTTATCAGTGCAATCGCATGTTTTCACCAGCGCGCGGAAGATGAACAAGCCTGAAATATAAAAGAAAACCACTAAAAATACAAGTAACCAAATCATTTGTTGACTCCTTCAATTACCAGAGTGTAAAGCAGAACTGGATTTTGCATGTCGCGGCGGCGCGGCTCTCGTGGTGAATCGGGCCATGCACATTTCCCGTTCGCCACAATATAACCCACCAGGTCACTAAGTTTTGATATACCGTCTCGACTAATCACGTTGTATGCAACGTCTTCGCCGTCAATGGAATGGATAGCAAAGAAACTTGGCGCGCCGTCAATCTTGTCTACCGCTTTGAAAAACTCAACCTTATTAACCATGATTTAATCCTCGTTTGTTGTCGATGGGCTTACTATACCGCAAGCCCGATAATCTGTTTTTGCAAAAAGTGCTATTTACGAATGCAGAATACTTCAACTTCTTTATCGTTATCTGACATATGCAAAATTACTTGCTCTCTCGCGGCCTGACATCTTGATTCACCGTGGAACTCGCGAGACTCAATGGCGGCTGAATTGTAGCTTGTGATAATCACAAATAGAATCCAGGTCATTTCAATTCCTCCACGCCATGCGATTGGATATGATTATGTGGCTTGTCGTATTCCGTGACCTGATAGGTTGTGATTCCCAGGCTGCGGAAGTGCTTAACCACGTTCGGAGAATCATCAAAAGCGCACACAATGTTTTCCAGTCCGATAGCGCGCAAGACTTCCTCTTTGATTATTGTGTCTTTGCGATTGTCTTCCTTGCGGCGCATGATTAACGCATCGTACTTGATTCCGTTTTCGTTAAGCCATTTGCAGGTGTCCTCCATCACTTCATCGCTGCGTCCGGTCAGGATAACGATGGCAAATCCTGACATCCACAAACCGTTAACCACTGCAACCGTGCTCTTAATCGGCGAATCGCCAACAGCCGCCTTATTGAACTCAGACCAGCTTTCTGTAAGGTGCAAATCTTCTGTCGGAAGAAGGTGTAAGCGATGCGTTCCGTCTGATAACGTTCCGTCCAGGTCAACGATAACAATCGGCTTGCTCGTGGAAAAATGGTATTTGCTGCCCCAAAGTTCAAATTCGTATTTTTTCATTATCAAACCTATCAATTAAAATGAATTTGCTTGTATTCTATTTCATCTGCCAGATCATTTAACTTATCCGCCAGCTTGCGCACCTGGTCAATGGTGAGTATCGACCTAAAATCCGGCCTGCGCCCACCTTCAAACGTGCCATCAATAAACACGCGATCGCCAAACTTATATACCTCAAGTGCATCGCCATGATTATCAATAAACTTGTGTTTAACGCGTTTATTTGTTTCCATCTTTCACCTCTTCAAATTCAGCAATTACCATAGCGTGTGCCATAACCTTAGTGCCTTCGCCGCCGTTCAGGAACATGCGATTTCCTTTACTATTGCTCACGTAAAAAGATCCGGTTGATGATTTCAACTTTTGCGCCATATAGATTTCACCAGGCTTAAACATTCCAGCGCAACCATAGTTAACGGAAATGCATTTCATCTTCTTGTTAATGTACATCGTTTTATCTCCTTCATTGAAAGTGAGGCCATTATACTTGGCCCCACATTTGAGTTTTAACAATTCGTGCTATTTACACTTTCACCTTCCACTTAACCATCGTTCCGCGCTTGATGCTGATCTCACCTGCAACAGTCCGGTTTTTTGCGCTACCATAGTGAAGCAGAAGAATAACAACGTCATCATGAATCTCGATCGTCTTTGGTTTTGCCGTTACTTCAAACCACATACCATCATCAAGCTGAACTCCTTTTAGCGTGGCGGCAACTGGCATGTCTTCAATTGCGCCCTGCGTTACGATTTCTTGATTTGCAAAGGCGCTCTTATCAATACGCCAGCCTCCAGGCGCTTTCATTTCAACGGCTGCCTTGTGGATCTCCTCGCCAATGATTTTTTGAATTGACGTCTTTCCGCCGCCGAATGGTGTTTCTCCAAACAAGTGTTTTGTAATGTCTTCCACGTAGAACACCTTATCTTTTTCGTTATGCGGATTGTATTTGTTGTGACCATCAACAAAGAAATCAACTTTCAACTCTGCTTTCTGACCATTGCCATAAACGCCATTGTCGCGAGATGTGTAGCGAATCGTCGATTTACCAGTCGTTCGGAATACGATCGGATACTTGATATTGTCCACACTTAAGCACCACAATTTTTTATAGTCGCACGTTTTCATTTCTACCATCGGAATCTCTGCGCGTTCCGGCGAGCGCACTGGCAACACCTGGCCTTTATATGGCTTGTAGTAAAAACAGGTGTATCCTGGCATTGCGTAAGCGTAGTCTCTGAGTGAGTTGTAGTGTTTATTGTGCGCTTCAATGAAGTGTTCAATCTCCATTGTTGAAGCGTTTGGACTTCCGTATTCGTTAAACTTAGTGCATGTCTTCTCGTCGGTAAACATGAAATGACCAACGCCGCGAGATTCGAAGGTGATCGGGAATTTGATGTCAGCTAATTTTAACATGATGCTTTCTCCTGATTGGTTTTACTGGGCGACGCCGTGCCGCCCTATGTGATTTATTATGCCTGGTTATCGTTTTTGATTTTTAACAAAAAGTGCTATTTAGAATTTTACCTCTTCCACAAGCTCAACCATTTTATAACCAAGACGATAAGAGTCACCGAACAACAAGATCCCCATAAATTCATCGTGGCTTATTGACTCTTTGCCAACCGTTCTAAGCTCGCCGTTGTGAATCACAGTATCGCCGATTTTGATTTCTGATTTATGGACTAGTTTCGTTTTCATTTATTCACCTGCTAATTAAAAGAAAGCAACATAGTTTGCAATGCCTTTTGCGTCGTCGTTTGGCATTGCTTTTACAGCCAGGTCATAACCTGCCTCTACCTTCTGCTTTGCTGCTTCTTCGCTGTATCCCCAGATAACCAGGATTTTAACTACGTTTTCTTTGTTCAGGACTTTAAGGTCTTTGGTGATGCGACGTGCCATTTTGTTTTCCTCAATCTCGTTTCGATGAGGCTATTATGCCAGGATTCGCACCTGGCGTTTTAACAAAAAGTGCTATTTAATGTCAGTTGTGACTTGCTGGTGCATTACGTTCTTTCCGCTGTTGTGCGTGCTATTCGTTGCTCCCTTGCAATTTGTGTAATAGATCGCGCGACCGTTATCATAGAATCTGTATGCTGTGCATCCGTCAACAGTGAACAGGCGACCGACTTTGAAATCTGACTCCACGCCTACGACAACCGTTGATTCCGATGCCTTTTCGCATCCGGTCAGGGTAGCAATTGCAATCAAAACTCCAATTAATGCCTTATTCATTATTCATCCCCCATCTTTACCATCTCGTTAAGCATTTCATTCATTCGCTCAAGTGCGATTGCTGCACCCTCCAGGCGCTCGCCTTCCAGATCGCTGATTCGTGGCTGTGTTTTCAGTAGTTGCGAGATAAACTTTGCTCGCCACTTGATTTCAAGTTTCGCTATATCATCTCCAGTCAGAACGCGAGGCTTGCTTTTGGCTTCAGTGAGCGTAAACACAAAGCCATCACCATCATCAGTCACCTTTCGCTTAATGCTGATCACGCCTTTTTGCTTTACTTCTGGCACACGGTTGACAACCTGGCGCATGTACGATGCCGTAATTGCTTCGCCGTTCTCCACATTAGCGCACAAAAAAAGTGCTGGCATGAATACATTATTACGCTCACCACTACCAATTGCCGCGCCCAGGTCGCGAAGCATATCGCAGAACTCACTACGCGACATGGTGCTAATATTTTCTTCATTCATGGCGTCTACTCCTTTGTTGCGTTTAAACTTGATGCATTATTGCCTTGCCTTTCATACGTGTCAATGTATTTTTGTGTTTTAATAACAATTTTTGGCATGTGGCGCGTTTAAAGATAACAAAATGCTTCAGTTAAGTCATTGGTTTTTCTGTTAAAAATGACCTTGTTGACTTGGTTGACGGAGGATTGCTCCATACCTATATATACATACAAAAATCACCACACATCACCATTGATTAAAAAATATACAATCACACATACATATCACCACAAACAATACCACTCCACCATATACCAATAGAACAAGCTAAACAGTAAATAACAAATATAAATACATATATAACTAACTTATTGATTTTATGGGTATATATATAAATTTTATTTTGTTCTTTTTGTTGATGAACGCCGATTCTGTTATCTAAAAGTGCGGAGGCTTATTTGAGATAACATGGGGAACAGAAATAACAGATGCGCGCGCCAGGATTGCCGGAAAGGATGCAAGAGGGCCGCGTTTCTCTATCCCCTCCACACAAAAAGTTAATCACTTGATTAAAATTGACCAAACTCAAAGTCTCACAATCCAGGTGATCGCGAATGAGTTATTCCTGTTATTCCTGATTAATGGAATAGATGGAATAATGACCAGTAGGCAAATAGCACTTTTTGTTAAAACGTGCCTGACTGGATTCGGCATAATGCACACATCGAAACGAGATACCCATCAGGAGAAAGCAAATGAACATCAGCAAAACCACTTTCAACTTTGCAAAGCGTCACGGTCTGGATCTGACTGTTGAGGATTTCGGTGATGTTCTGCAACTCTGCATTTGGGAAGCGGATAACGATTGCGAATGGCTTTGCTCTTATCGTATCAACTACGATTGTTTGACATGTCACGGCAATATCTATCTGCCGCAAGAAGTGAAAGAGGAATTGCCAGCGACCATCAATAATGAAGTGTTTTTGCGCAAAGTCCTGAAGTTTATTGCTGAGGAGATCAAGAAATGATTAATGAAGTGGATTTTGAACTCGCTGAGGCCCAGGTAAGGGCCAAAAAGATGGGATTGCGGATCCTGACGCAAACAGTAGAGTTCCCGTCGATGCCGTTCGCATCATTTCATAAAGTGACGGTATTCAGTAGCAAACGCGAGTTTAATGCGCTAATACCTGTTGGTGATGATAAGCGCATGGCTAAATTCATTAACGAGTCCTGTGATGTTTTGATGGCAGTTAAACACGATCAACAATGAAGGAGAAATAAAGATGGCGCGAATCAATGCACCTATTCCAGTTAAGCGCAAAGCACGTTTGCTCAATAACGGATGTTACGCCCTGCGGCCTGCATTTAAGGATCGCACCTTTCCGGTTATCGTTAACGTATCTCACGTAAGCCGTAGCGGGGATCTGGTATTTGTTAAAGGTGAGGATCTGTCGGCGCTTGGATTCTATGGCGGTATTTACGGTGAGGCGCTCGGATTCTGGATCAAAGATCCGTTAACTGGCGAGCGCGAAATCGAATTCCTGGACTAAATAGCACTTTTTGTTAAAACCGATGCGCCTCTGATTGGTATATTAAGCGCATCGACAACGAACGAGGATTTAAAAATGGAAAATCAAGTTAATGTTAAAGTTGTACAGCGTGACACCACTCACGAGAAAGGAATCTTTAAGAAAGGCGCTATCATCACCATTGATCTTGAGGATATGGTTGCGTATCACTCCGGCCTGACATGGAACGTTGTTAAACATGGAAATGCTTTCAAACTGCGTGGATTCAATACTATTATGGAGGTTGTGTAATGCCAAATTTTAACAAGAATGTAGAATTGCGTAGAGTGCACGGACTTCCAATACCTAAAAATGCTAATAAATGCGCGAAAGGAAGCAAGCATGGCCTTTATTTCTTCTGGCGTGGCAATTGGTTTTTTACTGTCATACCTGGTTATTATATTGATGTTCATGGCGACAAGGAGGCGCAAGAGCGTTGCGTTCACAACTCAATTGGAAAGAACAAGATCGAGAATTTGGGGAAAATCTAATGGCATACGAAAAGAATGATTTCAATAGCGCAATCGAAACAATC
>ULTB01047891.1_pt1 | contig 10458 bp, 6 predicted proteins | sample 1957251 | NCBI WGS metagenome assembly ULTB01 (sample SAMEA4835724, study PRJEB28245) | human gut metagenome | biome: gut microbiome; material: fecal sample | place: Denmark | collected 2008
TAATGATAAAATTGGGGAAACTATTTGTAATACAACAGTCCACATAGGCATTCCTATTTTTGTATATAATTTAGCTATACCTATATTAAAAATTATTATAATTATTGAGATAATTATTGAATATTTTTTAGTAAAAGAATTTGTTTTTTTTGCAATCATATATATATCAGTACTCGATTGTGAATCAGCACTTGATTGTAAATCAGCACTTGATTGTGAATCAGCACTTGATTGTAAAGTTTCTTTGTTCTCTATAATATTTTCCTCTGTTTTTATTTTTTCTTTTTCAGTAGTTCTTATTTTCCCTGTCGATTTTAAGAAAAAAATTCCTGCTAGGACTATTACTAGTACCACTAATCCTATTATTATCTTAGTTTGATTGTCCATCTTTTGTTCCTCCTACATTATATTCAATTTTACATCTTTTAATTTTAAGAATATCTCACTCATCTCAATGATTAAAAAATGTTTCTGTGTAATTCAATTATTCTTCTGTTGATTCTTTCTCTATTCCTAATCCTTTTTTTGTTAAGCTAATTTTTCCTTGGTTGTCTATATCTAATACTTTTACTAAGAATTTGTCTCCTTCTTTTAGTACATCTTCTACTTTTTCTATTCTTTTTTCTGATATTTTAGAAATATGAAGTAGTCCTTCTCTTCCTCCACCAAGGTCCATAAATGCTCCAAATGGCATTATTTTTGTAACTGTTCCTTCATAAATTTCTCCAACTTCTATTTCTCTTACTATATCTTCAATCATTTTTTGTGCTTGTTTTGCTTTTTCTGAATCTTGTGTATAAATAAATACTTTTCCGTCTTCTTCTATGTCTATTTTTACACCTGTCTCATCAATTATTTTATTAATTGTTTCTCCACCTTTTCCAATTACGTCTTTTATTTTGTCTGTTTTTATTGTCATAGTTGTAATTTTTGGTGCGTATTTTGATAATTCTTTTCTAGGTTCAGCTATTTGTGGTGCCATTATTTCATCCAATATATATTGTCTTGCTTTTTTTGTTCTTGCAAAAGCTTCTTCTATTATTTTGTATGTTAATCCATCAACTTTTATATCAACTTGAATTGCTGTTATTCCGTTTTTTGTTCCTCCAACTTTAAAGTCCATGTCTCCAAAGAAATCTTCTAATCCTTGGATATCTGTAAGCATTACATAATCATCTGGATCTTCTGGATTTGATACAAGTCCTGTTGAAATTCCTGCTACTGGGTTTTTAATTGGAACTCCTGCATCCATTAATGCAAGTGTGCTTCCGCAAATACTTGCTTGTGATGTAGAACCATTTGAAGATAATACTTCTGATACAACTCTTATTGTGTATGGGAATTCTTCTTCTGATGGTATTACTGGAACTAATGCTCTTTCTGCTAAAGCTCCATGTCCTATTTCTCTTCTACCAGGTCCACGTGAAGGTCTAGCTTCTCCAACACTGTATGAAGGAAAATTATATTGATGAATGTATCTTTTTGTTTCTTCTTCATCTAATCCATCTAATATTTGTTCTTCGTTTTTCATTCCTAATGTTGCTACTGATAATACTTGTGTTTGTCCTCTTGTAAATAGTCCGCTTCCATGTACTCTTGGAAGTAAACCTACTTCGCATGAAAGTGGTCTTATTTCGTCTATTGCTCTTCCGTCTGGTCTTTTATGCTCTTCAAAAATCATTTTTCTTACTGATTTTTTCTCTAATTTATATAAACTATCAGCTATATCTTGTTTTACTTCTTCTGCTCTTTCTTCTCCATATTTTTCTATGAAGTATTTTGTTACATCTTCTGATAATTTTTCCATGTTTTTATCACGAACTTCTTTTTCTAAAGCTTGTACATCATTATACATTCTTTCTTCGAAGTTTGCTTCTATTTCTTCGTATATATCATGGTCTACCTCAAAAGATTTGTATTCCATTTTAGGTTTTCCAATATCTGCTTTTATGTCTGAAATAAATTTACATACTTTTTTAATTTCTTCATGTCCTGTTTTTATTGCTTCTAGCATTTTGTCATCTGGTAATTCTTTTGCTCCAGCTTCTATCATTGCTATTTTTTCTATTGTTCCTGCAACTGTTAAGTCTAATTCTGTTTTTGCTCTTTCTTCTAGTGTTGGGTTTATAACAAATTTACCATCTACATAGCCTACTTTTACTGCTGCTGTTGGTCCTCCAAATGGTATATCTGATATAGAAAGTGCTGCTGATGTTCCTATCATTGCACAAACTTCTGGTGAGTTGTCTGGTTCTACTGATAATACTGTTGCAACTACTACAACGTCATTTCTAAAATCTTTTGGAAATAAAGGTCTTATTGGTCTATCTATTGCTCTAGATACTAAAATTGCCTTATCTGCTGCCTTTCCTTCTCTTCTTGTAAATCCTCCTGGGATTTTTCCTACTGCATACATTTTCTCTTCATAGTCAACTGATAATGGGAAAAAGTCTATTCCATCTCTTGGTTCTTTTGATGCTGTAACGTTTACCATTACAACTGTTTCTCCATATCTTACTACTACATCTGCATTTGCTAATCCTGCAAATTTTCCTGTTTCTATTGTTAGTGGTCTTCCTGCAAGTTCCATTGAATATGTTTTAAACATAATTCTTCCTCCTTTTAATTTGTTTAAATTTATATAAGAAGATAATTTTTCTATGAATGTAACCTCTAAAATATGTTTATTATTTAAACACATTTTACAAGCTACTCTTCATATATAATTATCTTTTCTTATCTTGTTTGATTTTGTTCGAGTCGCCGAGGGCGACGACTCCCTACAATGTTTAATTTTAGCAATTAAGGGCGGAAAGTATCCATCCGCCCTTAAAATAAATTATTTTCTTAAATTTAATTGTTTAACTATTTCTCTGTATCTAGGCAAATCTTTTTTTGCTAAATAGTTAAGTAAATTTCTTCTTTTACCTATCATTTTGAAAAGACCTCTTCTTGAATGATTGTCTTTTTTGTGAACTTTTAAATGTTCTGTTAATTCATTAATTCTTTCTGTTAAAAGAGCTATTTGAACTTCTGATGATCCTGTATCGTTTTCATCTCTTTTGAAAGTATTAATAATTTCTTGTTTTCTTTCCTTTGTCATTGTTTTCCCTCCTATTTTACTTAATGTGCCTTAAACTGAACTTAAAGTCGGATATTCTTTTAGTTAAGTATAAGGTAAATGCTTTTTTACAAGCATATCTATTCTACTATATTTATAAAAGTTTTGCAAGAGTTTTTACAAATTCTTTTTTCACTTTTATATTTAGTCTCCTAATATGTATTCTTCGTTTTGAGTTTTTCTTACTTTTTTATTCTTTATCAAATATGTTTTTAGTGCATCTAGCATTTCTTCTGGATCCATGCCTAATTTTTCGCTAGTTTTTGCTATAGCTTCTTCTCTACTAAATCCATTGTCTATATAAATTCTTAATGCTTCGACACATAATTCTTCTGGCTGTTTCGTTTGTTTTTTCTCTTCATCTAATATTATGTCTTCTACCTGTTTTTGTACATCATTTTGTTCATCATGTTCAGTATATCTTCCTTTTAAGTTAAGAATAAGCTCTCCTTTTTTTCCATCTTTACTTGTTGCATCTTTATAAATAGACATCGTTCTTTTTACTCTTTTTATTTCACAAATACATCTGATTTTTATACTCATAAATATTTGTCTTTTTATAATTCTTTCAGCCTCTTCAAAATCATCCCCATAATTTTTTTCTATATCTCCACGTTTTTCTAATATGTAAATAACAGTTTGCATAGCAAAATCTTCTACTTTTGTACTAATGTGATAATCTTTACATAAAATTTTACTAAATTTATGTGCGTATTTTAAAATTGCTTTTGCATGATTTTCTGCAAATTTTTTTGTACATTTTGTTTTTCCAAGCCATATCTTTCCTTTTTCATCTAAAAGTTTCTTATACTCACACAAATTTTTTCTTCTATCTTTACAGCACAAATATGCAATTAGTTCATCAACTTCTACATTGTATTTTTTTGCAACTTCTTCTAACTCATCTTTAGAATAGTATCTTGATTCTTTTAACTCATATTTTATTCTTTCTATTTCGCTTTGTTTTTTTTGAATTCTAGCTCTATTTCTATTATATTTCATTGTAGTATAATTAGCATACCTTATTCCTAAAACTTTAGCAAACTCTTCTTCTGTTAACTTTTCTTTGTATGGTTCATACATTTCTAAAAACTGATAATAGTTTATTGCTTCTCCAGATATTAAATCTCTATCTATTTTTTCCTTTATTCTCTTAATTTCTTCTGGTTTTCTTTCTTTTAACACCTTTGCTCTTTTATTTTTGGTTTTTATACTGTAGTAACTATTGTAAGTTATTCCGATTATTTCTGCAAATTCTATTTCTTTTAGTAGTTCTCTATATGGATTATATAATCTTAGAAATTCTTTATAATCTACAGATTGTCCCGCTTCTATTTCTTTTAAAACTTCATCTTGTATACATTTTTTATCTTTTCCTATTATTTTTCCTTTTCCCGCCATAATTTTAGCTCTTGCTGTTTCTAAATTTTTTATTCTTTCATATCCACCGTAACTCATTCCTAAAATTTGAGCAAATTCTATTTCTGAAATTCTACTTTTATATTCCTCATACAGTTCCAAGAACTCTTTATAATCTATATATTTACTGTATTCTATTTTCTTTGTCATTTCCAATTTAATAACATCTTGTTCAGCTTTTCCTCTATTGCTTAATACTCTGGCTCTTTTTCCTCTTTCATTTCTTATAGATTTGTATCTACGCTCACTAATCTCTAGCATTTCTGCGAAATGAATCTCGCTCATAACTGCTTCATATGGCTCGTATATTTCTAAGAATTTATCATAATCAATAGATTCACTAATTTTTATTAAATTACTTTTTAATAACTCTTCAATTATTTCTTCCATATAGTTTTAGAATCTCCTAACTTTTTAATTTTAACATACTTTACATAATTAATCAATACATCCGTTTTTCCTCCACAAAAGAATAGAAAAAGAAGTACTAAAATATATTTTAGTACTTCTTTTATAACTTGTTATTTTATTCTGTTACTGCTGTGTTAGTAGTTATTTGGTTCTTGTTTGTTTCAGGTTCATTTTTTTCTATTTCTGCCTCTTTTTTCTCATCTTGTTCTACTAATGTTTGTAATTGTTCTATTAACTGTTGAAGTTTTGACATATCTTTTCCTATCATTTCCCAGTTGTTACTTTTATTTGATTCCTCTAGGTTTTTGTTTGCATTTATTATTTGTTTAATAAGCTCATCTTTATTCTCTGCTTCCACTTCTATACTTATTGCTTCTTGTGATAGTAAATTTGTAATGGCCTCTTCTATGTTATTTCCTATTGCAACTTTATTTCCTGATGCAACTACAACTTTCTTTAGTTGTGGAACTTGTGATTTATCATTTAGCATTATTTGATATATAGGTTCAACATATAGAAGTGTATTGTTTATTGGAACTATTATAATATTTTTTTGTATTTTTGTTCCAGTTACATTTAATGAGTTTAATTCATTTAATATTTTTTCATCTTGTTCTACTAGTGAGTCTAGTTGAATTGTTCCAAGTATTGAACTTCCTGTTTTAAATTTATATAATGTTAATTTTTTGTTGTTTTGGCTATCGCATGTTGCCACTAAGTATGATGTTATATTTTGTTTTTCTTCTATTGTGTATGGTAGTACTAATCCTAGTTGTGCTGAATTATTATTTGTTAGTTTAACCATTGTGTAATATGGTTCTATATCTGTTCCTGTTGCAGCACTAGTTGTTCTGCTAGTATTTTCTTTTGCTACATCCCATACGTCATCTGCTCTATATAATACTTCTGGTTGAACATTATGATATCTTTCTAATATTTTGGCTTGAATATTGTAAAGATATTTTGGATATACCATATGTTTTGAAATATCTTGTGGTATTTCTTCTCCATCTTTAAATAGTTCAGGATAAATATTGCTATATGCAATTGCTATCGGGTCAGATTTATCTGTTATATAAAAATCTGTTGTTCCATCATAAGCATCTATTATTACTTTTACAGAATTTCTAATATAATTTATTTTTTCTTTAAGTCCTCCATATTCTATAATTGTTTCTTGAGAATATGGATAATCATTTGATGTAGTATATGCATCTAATACCCATACCAGTTTGCCTTCATCTGTTACTACCATATATGGTTCTTCATCATATTTTAAATATGGCATTATTGTTTTTGCTCTTGTTATTATATTTCTTGTTGTTATTATTCTGCTTTCTTTTGTTACATTTCCTGAAAAAGCTATTCCAAGATTTTTTTCCTTTACTCCTAGTATAATTCTATCTAAAAATCCTAGTTTTAATCCTGCTTTTCCTTCATATGTGTTTGTATTACTTGTTGTACTTGTTAGTGGATAATCATATTCTTGTTTATTCTTAGCATTTGTTACTATTGGCTCATTTGTTTGTAAACCAAAGTATATTCTAGGTTGTGTTATTTTTACTTTATTATCTTCTCCTTTAAAATCACTTTGAATATATTCTAAGTTTCCGTTTTCATCCACTGAATTTGCAGAAGAAATAATTGCTCCATATCCGTGTGTATATTCATATGTTTTATTATTATACGTTCTAGTATCATTGCTTACAATTTCTCTTGGGCTAATATATACTAGTTTTTCTTTTCCATCTATATTATATATTTCTGGTTTTGTTGTAGTATAAGAATAGTAACCAGAGTTTGTTTGATATTGTTCTAGATTCTCTAATACATTATCTTCATTTAGTATATTTACATTGTTAATAACTTCTTGGTTTTTATTTACTTCATCTTTTGTTATTGTTCCGCTATTTTCTATTTCTATCTCATCTACATTTATACCATATGCATTTTTTGTAAATTCAATATTTTTTTCTATATATTTCTTTTCTTTATCTAGTTCATTGCTGTTTACATAAATTAGGTCAAATCCTAGCATTACTACAAATAAAATTACTAAGTATCCTGGTATTATACAAATCCATGTCATTATTCTTTTAAAGTTTTCTTTTTTGAAATTTATCATTGCCATTATTGCTGCTAAAAGTATTATACAAGCAAAAATTCTATAACCCCATGTTTTTATTGTTGCTTCTATTAATCCAGCTCCATAAAGGTTTGTCCCATCTGATAATGTTAAAAACTTGCTATTTACTATATCTTGTACTTTTACTAGTGTAATTGCTGCAAGTCCAAGCACTACTAATATTACGTTTACTCCTAATTGTTTTATAAATGTATTCTTTTTTAGTGTTGCCCTATCAATACCTTTTTCGAAATATTTGTTAAATACTATTATATAATAGACGGCTATATATATTGAATAAATAGCAAGAAGTGCTATAAAGTAAATTATTATTGTTTCTATAAATGGTTTTTGGAACATATAATAACCAACGTCCATATTAAATATTGGATCATATACTCCAAACCAAGCCGTATTAAATGCAAGCATAACTTTTTCTGTAATAAAATTAGATGAAATTAAGCTTATTATTACACTTAAAATTAAACTTATTGATTTGTTTGGAAGTTTTGGCATTTCTTTTTTATCATCATCAAAGAATTTTTTTAATCCTCTTTTTATAAATCTTGTGGTGATATATGTTGCAATATATAATATTGCAAAGTTTACTAATGCTACTCCAACTTTGTATTTTATATTTTGTTTAAATACTTCTACATATTGCTCTCCAATCTCTAAAGCTTGTAAGTATTCTCCTCTTACCGTTACTGCAATATAGATTGCTAATAATATTAAAAATACTATTACTAATATTACTCTTTTTTTGTTTTTTGTTTTTCCCATGATTTGCCTCCTTAATTTTATATTATTGCATTTACAAATTCTTCGGAATTAAATATTTCCATATCATCTATTTGTTCGCCAACACCTATAAATTTTACTGGTATCTTGTTTTCTGCAACTATTCCTATTACAACTCCGCCTTTTGCTGTTCCATCTAATTTTGTAAGAACTAACCCTGTTATATCTACTGTCTCTTTAAATGCTTTTACTTGTGATATTGCATTTTGTCCTGTTGTTGCATCTAAAACTAACAATACTTCTTTTTTTGCATCAGGTAATTCCTTATCTATTACTTTTTTTATTTTTAATAGCTCGTCCATTAAGTATTTTTTGTTATGAAGTCTTCCTGCTGTATCGCAAATTAAAACATCTGCATTGTCCTTTTTTAGTTCTTGTATTGCTTCGAATACTACAGAAGCAGGGTCTGTTCCTTCATCTCTTTTTACTATTTTAGAACCGCTTCTTTTTGCCCATATTTCCACTTGTTCAACTGCTGCTGCTCTAAATGTATCTGCTGCTGCTATAATTACACTTTTGCCTTCTTTTTTAATTCTATTTGCCATTTTTCCAATTGATGTTGTTTTCCCTACACCATTTACTCCTACTACTAGAATAACAGTAGGTTTTTTAGATAAGTCAAGTCCGTTTTCTTCTTCGTCTAGAATCTTTTTCATTTCTTCCCTTAATGCATTCTTTACGTCTTCTTCACTTTCTATTTTTTCTTTTTTTATTCTGTTTCTTAATCTTCCTATTATTTCTACCGATGTATCTACACCAATATCTGACATTATAAGTATTTCTTCTAGTTCTTCTAGTAACTCTTCATCTACTTTTCTAAAATTACTAAATACACTGTTTATTTTATCTCCAAATGAATTTCTTGTTTTTCCAAGTCCATTTTTTAATTTATCAAAAAATCCCATAATTTAAGCTCCTCTTCTCCTTTGTTAATTTTCCGCTAAATAGTATATCACACTTTTATAATCTTTGCAAAATTTTAGTTTGAAAGTTTATTATAACATCAAAAGCTATATAGTTCTTACTATATAGCTTTCATGTTCTATTCAATTATTATTCTATTATCTTTTATTTTATTCTTTATTTCTTCTGCTCTGTATGAATGTATTCTATATTCGTTTTTGTTATCAAATTTTATTATTACTGCTTTTGTATATTCCAAGTCAGAATATTCTTCTATGATAAGACTTGCTTTGCATTGTTTTAAAGTCTCAAATGTTGTCATAAATCCTATTCCACTACCGCCTGCTGATTTATGGGTTGTTATTCTCTTTAAGCCAAGGTTGGATAATGTTTCTATTTCAAATTCTATTCCTGTATCATAAAATTTTATTTGATAATTATTGTCTTCTTTATCTAGAACAACTTTAATTCTTCTATCTTTATTTTCACTACAGTTTATTGCAATAATTGCATCTCTTATATGGTCTGCAAGCATTGTTTCTAACTTGTTTTGCGGAATTTTTGTTTCCAAGATTTCGTTAATATCAAAATCTAGATTTAGTTTAAAGTCTATTTTGTCCTTTTCTGATTCTTGCTTCATATATTCTAACAAATTATCTATGCTAAAAATATTTGTTTTTGGAAGTTTAGTTTCTTTTATTACTGATGCTACTTCTTCTTTATATTCTTTTGATAGTTTCTTTATTGAAGATAATATATCTCCATACTCCTCTGCAAATTCTTCATTTGCTTGAAGCTTTGTACCTAACTTTGTTACTGCTTTTTCCATTGCTGAAATTCTATGACTGTATTTATGATTTATTTGTAAAACATCTGCTAATTCTGTTTGTAAATTTTTTATTTTCTCATCTTGCTGTTTAATTTGTTCTTGCTGAATTTCAACTGTTCTTTCTTTCATCTTTTCTTTATAGTATTTTGTGATACTTTTCTTGATCCAATATATCATTAGAATTCCTCCTGCAATTAAAATTAAAAAGACAAAAGTTCTTATCCCCATATTACTATATATTCCAAGTCCAACTCCCGATATTATTATCATTAATGAAATAGTAGTTCCTATTATCTTAATTTCATTTTCTTTTTGTAAGAATTGAAATCCATCTTTAAATCTATTTATTTTAAAGAATAAGTAAATTAAAGCAATTTGTATTATTCCTATAATTGTATATTCGATTTTACTTTTTTGAAATAAATTCATTGAATTAATTTTCATTATAAAAAAATTAATTCCTGTCGCCATAATTAGTGATATAAAACTAATCGCAATTGATATGGTCCCCACTGTAACGCCTTCTATTATTGTTGAGTCTATTATAACAGAAAATAATAAAGTATAAGTTAAGTAACATAAAAAATTTGTTATTGATTTATTTATATATTGGTTATTTGTTTTTGTATAAAATATTGAATAAAGCAATGCAAGTATTATGTTTATTAGCATTAGAATTATTAATATTCTCTGATTTATTTTTTCTCTCTTTTTTGCTTTTACAAATGCGTAACTTGTAGATATATTAAAAAATATTGTTCTTATTAAAACTACATAAAATTCCTCATTCATTTTTTTACCTTCTGTATATATAATTTATCTTAATAATAATTATATTTTACAATAAAA
>ULTB01037563.1_pt1 | contig 10442 bp, 6 predicted proteins | sample 1957251 | NCBI WGS metagenome assembly ULTB01 (sample SAMEA4835724, study PRJEB28245) | human gut metagenome | biome: gut microbiome; material: fecal sample | place: Denmark | collected 2008
AAAGCCTCACCCCAGCCCTCTCGGGTAAAAACATTGATGAAGGTTAATACTATGAAAGCATTACATTTTGGCGCAGGTAATATCGGTCGTGGCTTTATCGGTAAACTGCTGGCAGACGCGGGTATCCAACTGACGTTTGCCGATGTCAATCAGGTGGTACTTGATGCCCTGAATGCCCGTCATAGCTATCAGGTACATGTGGTTGGTGAAACCGAGCAGGTAGATACCGTTTCCGGCGTCAATGCTGTCAGCAGCATTGGTGATGATGTCGTTGATCTGATTGCTCAGGTTGATTTAGTCACTACCGCCGTTGGCCCGGTTGTGCTGGAACGTATTGCTCCGGCAATCGCCAAAGGGCTGGTGAAACGTAAAGAACAAGGTAATGAATCCCCGCTGAACATCATCGCCTGTGAAAACATGGTACGCGGTACCACGCAGCTGAAAGGCCATGTGATGAACGCCCTGCCGGAAGACGCCAAAGCGTGGGTAGAAGAACACGTTGGCTTTGTCGATTCCGCCGTTGACCGCATCGTACCGCCTTCGGCTTCGGCAACTAACGATCCGCTGGAAGTGACGGTAGAAACTTTCAGCGAATGGATTGTCGATAAAACGCAGTTCAAAGGCGCACAGCCGAACATCCCAGGCATGGAGTTAACCGACAACCTGATGGCATTTGTCGAACGTAAACTCTTCACCCTGAACACGGGTCATGCTATAACCGCGTACCTCGGAAAACTGGCCGGTCATCAGACCATTCGTGACGCGATTCTCGACGAGAAAATCCGCGCGGTGGTAAAAGGTGCGATGGAAGAAAGTGGTGCAGTATTGATCAAGCGCTACGGCTTTGACGCTGACAAGCATGCGGCGTACATCCAGAAAATCCTCGGTCGTTTTGAGAACCCGTATCTGAAAGATGATGTTGAGCGCGTAGGCCGTCAGCCGCTGCGTAAACTGAGTGCTGGCGACCGTCTGATCAAGCCACTGCTCGGTACGCTGGAATATGGTCTGCCACATAAAAACCTGATTGAAGGTATTGCCGCTGCAATGCACTTCCGCAGTGAAGATGATCCGCAGGCTCAGGAACTGGCAGCACTGATCGCTGACAAAGGTCCGCAGGCGGCGCTGGCACAGATTTCCGGTCTTGATGCCAACAGCGAGGTTGTATCCGAGGCGGTAACCGCTTATAAAGCAATGCAATAATGGTGGACCAGGCGCAGGACACCCTGCGCCCGAATAACAGATTGTCAGATATGCAGGCAACAATGGAACAAACCCAGGCCTTTGAAAACCGTGTGCTTGAGCGTCTGAATGCTGGCAAAACCGTGCGAAGCTTTCTGATCACCGCCGTCGAGCTCCTGACCGAGGCGGTAAATCTTCTGGTGCTTCAGGTATTCCGCAAAGACGATTACGCGGTGAAGTATGCTGTAGAACCGTTACTCGACGGCGATGGTCCGCTGGGCGATCTTTCTGTGCGTTTAAAACTCATTTACGGGTTGGGCGTCATTAACCGCCAGGAATACGAAGATGCGGAACTGCTGATGGCATTGCGTGAAGAGCTAAATCACGACGGCAACGAGTACGCCTTTACCGACGACGAAATCCTTGGACCCTTTGGTGAACTGCACTGCGTGGCGGCGTTACCACCGCCGCCACAGTTTGAACCAGCAGACTCCAGTTTGTATGCAATGCAAATTCAGCGCTATCAACAGGCTGTGCGATCAACAATGGTCCTTTCACTGACTGAGCTGATTTCCAAAATCAGCTTAAAAAAAGCCTTTCAAAAGTAAGCAACGTCTGCTTACTGCCCCTCTACCTGCTTCGGCCGATAAAGCCGACGATAATACTCCAGACGTTGTAGATATAACGGCACGCTTTCATCGGGTATTCCGGACGGAATCGCGTTACGGGGAGGAAGTTTTTTCAGATACTCCCGGAACGCCTGGCTTGATGCCATGAAATCTACGGCTTTATCGATAAGAAGCGGAACGTTTTCACCTAATTTGCCCATGATGATATCTCCGTATTACCCCGCGCCGGGAATGCGCGGCCGCCAATTTTAGTTTAGGTTCCCGGTAAAGATGACATTAAGGAAAACGTGCTGAATCCTCAATAATCATCCGCTGCTGTTTATTATCTTTTTTCTATAGATTTCTTAATTAATCAACGAATTGCGTAGTTTTTGAGCATGTTAATGATTACGTTACAGAACTATTACAATGTCATCAGTTGTGAACAAAGCACTTGGTCGCGCATACTAGGGGCTATAAATTTATCTTTATCAGAAGCCATCACATGAAAGAAGTCGAAAAAAACGAAATCAAACGTCTCAGCGATCGCCTGGACGCCATCCGCCACCAGCAGGCCGATCTGTCGCTGGTTGAAGCCGCAGACAAATATGCCGAGCTGGAAAAAGAGAAAGCCACGCTGGAAGCAGAAATTGCTCGCCTGCGTGAGGTTCATAGCCAAAAACTGAGTAAAGAAGCACAAAAACTGATGAAGATGCCGTTTCAGCGCGCAATTACCAAAAAAGAGCAGGCTGATATGGGCAAGCTGAAGAAAAGTGTTCGCGGACTGGTGGTTGTGCACCCAATGACCGCACTGGGCCGTGAAATGGGCCTGGAAGAGATGACCGGGTTTTCAAAGACCGCGTTTTAAGCCCCTCAGACGACTGGTACGATCGTATCAACCCGCATCTGACTTGCGTTAGCTGGTCAATGCGGGGACTCTCCTGTCTACTCGCCTAATGACCAAACAATTCACTCCCCTTACGTCGATTTACCGCTGGTTGATATTCTGAAAATGCATCTTTACCGAAATAACCACCTATAAACAATAAAAATATATAGAAGATATCATTTATTAATTAACAAGCAGTTACGTCTCTTTTTTTCGGATTTAATTGTGAAATTTTAATCATCATATTCATACAATCAATTATCTGTAAAATTTTTCCCATACATGGTTTCTTTCATATTTGACATTTATTAATAATCATCATTAGAATCCACGAAAAATATTATATTCATACAAACACAGACATCTTTTGAAACTAATGATACATTTTTATGATGAATGCTTAAAACAATATTTAATCGACACACATCACTGTCATTAATGTAAAGCAACATAGATCACCAATAATACAATGGACAACTCTACCGGCATTGATCGCTGGTCGGAGGCAATAAGGATTTTCACATGAACTTGAAGAAGATTTTTTTCAGTGCTGTCACTGTTTCAGTTCTCTGCGCATTAACGGGATGTGACTACATTCAAGAAGGCAAGCCAGAAAGTAGTTTACTGAAACAAGAAGAAGAACATAACAATAAAATTGTGCTACTTGAAAAACAACAAGCACAGCTAAAGAGTCAACTCGAAACTATTCAAAAACAACAAACTGGCATAATAAACAGCACAAAGACTTTAACTCACGTAATTAAATCCGTTAAAGACCAACAAAATACTTTTATTTTTACCGAGTTTAACCCAGCAAAAACGAAGTATTTCATCCTGAACAACGGTTCGGTGGCTTTAGCGGGCCGAGTGTTATCCATTGACGCCACAGAGAATGGCAGTGTTATTCATATTTCACTGGTCAACTTATTAAGTATACCAATCTCAAACATTGGCTTTAATGCGACATGGGGTGGTGAAAAACCTGTCGATGCCAAAGAGTTTGCCCGGTGGCAACAATTACTTTTCAACACATCAATGACATCCACATTGAAATTATTACCAGGTCAATGGCAAGACATTAATTTGACACTGAAGGGTGTATCGCCAAATAACCTGGGATATCTGAAGTTAGCCATCAATATGGAAAATATTCAGTTTGACAATCTTCCCGCTGCTGATAATCGGCAGAAAAGAAGCAAAAAATAAATGCAATTAGTACGCTTATAACAAGGAATAGCGAGCATCATTAATGAACAAAATATTTAAAGTTATCTGGAACCCTGCCACAGGGAATTATACTGTTACCAGCGAAACGGCAAAAAGCCGTGGCAAGAAATCTGGGCGCAGTAAGCTGTTAATTTCTGCGCTGGTTGCGGGTGGGTTGTTGTCATCGTTTGGGGCGCTGGCTGATAATTACGACGGTCAGGGCGTTGATTACGGCGATGGCTCAGCTAGTGACGGCTGGGTTGCTATCGGTAAAGGTGCAAAAGCAAATATTTTTTTAAACAACGCTGGTGCCAGTACCGCTTTAGGTTATGACGCTATAGCTGAAGGCCAATATAGCTCTGCCATCGGCTCAAAAACCCATGCTATTGGTGGTGCATCAATGGCCTTTGGGGTTAGTGCAATCTCTGAAGGTGACAGGAGTATCGCGCTGGGTGCATCGTCGTATTCATTCGGCCAATACTCAATGGCCCTTGGTCGTTATTCCAAAGCGCTGGGTAGATTGTCTATAGCTATGGGGGATAGCTCCAAAGCGGATGGAGCAAACGCCATTGCGCTGGGAAATGCCGCTAAGGCGGCTGGTATTATGAGCATCGGTCTCGGTGATAATGCCAATGCGTCACAAGATTATGCTATGGCGCTGGGAGCAGAAAGCGAAGCCGCTGAAAATGCGACCGCTATCGGCAATAAAGCGCATGCAAAAGGAGTGAATAGCATCGCGTTGGGTAATGGCAGCCAGGCTCTGGCAGATAGTGCAATTGCTATTGGCCAGGGCAACAAGGCTAACGGCGCTGATGCTATCGCTCTGGGTAATGGTAGCCAGTCGAGTGGCTTAAACGCTATTGCCTTAGGTAAGGCCAGTGTTGTAACTGGCGATAATAGTCTTGCGCTTGGGAGCAATACCAATGCCAACGGTATTAACTCTGTCGCGCTGGGCGCAGGTTCTATTGCGGATCAAGACGATAGCGTTTCTGTCGGCAGTGACTCATTACAACGCAAGATCGTTAATGTAAAAAATGGCACGATCAAGGCTGATAGCCACGACGCCATTAATGGCTCACAGCTTTATGCCATCAGCGACTCGGTGGCAAAACGGCTTGGCGGGGGTTCATCGGTAAACGTTGACGACGGTACTGTTAAAGCACCAACCTACAATTTAAAAAATGGTAACAAAAATAACGTTGGCGATGCGCTCACTGTACTCGATCAATTCACCCTGCAATGGGATCAAAACAGAGACAAATACAGCGCCGCTCATGGTAGCTCAACTGCCAGCGTAATCACCGATGTGGCGGATGGCGCAGTTTCAGATTCCAGTAAAGACGCGGTTAACGGTTCACAACTGAAAGCCACCAATGATGATGTTGAGACCAATACCACCAATATCGCTACCAATACCGGAAATATTGCAACTAACACTGCAAATATTGCTACCAACACCACCAATATCACTAATTTGACAGATACTGTTGGCGACCTTAAAGATGATGCCCTGCTCTGGAATGGCACTGCATTCAACGCCGCTCATGGTACGGAAACCACCAGCACCATCACCAACGTGAAAGCTGGTACCCTTTCGGATGACAGTACTGACGCGGTTAATGGCTCGCAACTGAAAGACACTAACGATAACGTGGCGACCAACACCACCAATATCGCTAGCAACACGGCTAACATTGCCACTAACACCAGTAATATTGCCGATAACACTGCCAACATTGCTACCAACACCAGTAATATTGCCGATAACACTGCCAACATTGCGACCAACACCAGCAATATTGCAGGTAACACTGCCAACATTGCTACCAATACCACTAATATCGCGGCTAACACCACAAGCATAAATAGCCTGAACACGTCTGTGGATGCTCTTGAACAGGATGCTATGCTCTGGAACGGCACTGCATTCAACGCCGCTCATGGTACGGAAACCACCAGCACCATCACTAATGTGAAAGCTGGCACCCTTTCGGATGACAGTACTGACGCGGTTAATGGCTCGCAACTGAAAGCTACTAACGATAACGTGGCAACCAACACCACCAATATCGCCAGCAATACGGCTAACATTGCGACCAACACCGCCAATATTAATACTCTCAATACGTCGATCGATACCCTTGAGCAGGATGCAATACTCTGGAACGGAACAGCGTATAGCGCCGCGCACGGTACAGAAACAGCCAGCACTATTACCAACGTTAAAGCAGGTACTTTATCTGAAAATAGTACGGACGCAGTTAACGGTGCGCAGCTGAACGCGACTAACGCGAATGTGGCGACCAACACCACCAATATTGCTACTAACACCGCCAGCATTAATACTCTGAATACATCCATTGACGCTCTGGAACAGGATGCGCTGCTTTGGGATGGCACTGCATTCAGTGCAGCGCATGGTGCAAACAAAGATGCCAGCAAAATCACCAATGTCCTGGCAGGGACTGTATCATCCGCCAGTACTGATGCCATTAATGGCAGCCAGCTTCATGGGTTGAGCAGTTCGATCGCCACCTATCTTGGTGGTGGTGCCACTGTGAGCGATTCTGGCGTATTTAGCGGCCCTACCTATAACATTGATGGTAATGATTACACCAATGTTGGTGCTGCACTTGACGCCATTAACACCTCACTTAGCGACTCACTCGGCGATGCCCTCCTTTGGGATAGCACGACTGGCGCATTTAGTGCCAAACACGGTTCTACCGCCAGCGTAATCACTAACGTCGCAGACGGTGCAGTCTCTGACTCTAGCTCTGATGCTGTGAATGGTTCACAACTGTACGATGTAAGCAACTCTGTTGTCGATGTTCTGGGTGGTGGTGCTGGCGTGAATACGGATGGCAGCATCAGTGCACCAACGTACACCATTGCTAACACTGATTACGATAATGTCGGCGATGCCCTAAACGCGCTTGATACCACTCTTGACGATGCGATGCTATGGGATGCTACCGCAGGTGAAAATGGTGCCTTCAGTGCCAGCCACGATGGCAGTGCCAGCAAAATAACTAACGTCGCGGCAGGAACAATTTCTGACACCAGCACCGATGCGGTTAATGGGGCTCAACTCCACGGCGTTAGCAGTTCCGTCGCTGAGGCTCTTGGTGGTGGTGCGGCGGTGAATTCTGACGGCAGCATCAGCGCACCGACTTACACCATTGCTGATACCGACTATACCAACGTCGGCGATGCGATGAATGCAATTGACTCAACCCTGGATAACGCCTTGCTTTGGGACGCTACCGCAGGTGAAAACGGTGCGTTTAACGCCAGCCATGATGGCAAAGCCAGTGTCATCACCAACGTAGCCAATGGTCAGATTAACGAAACCAGCACCGACGCGGTTAACGGTTCCCAGTTAAATGCCACGAATATGTTGATCCAGAATATTGCCGGTGATACCAGCGAAAGCTATATCACAGAGAACGGTGAAGGTATCAACTATGTGCGTACTAACGACAGCGGCTTAGTCTTTGAGGATGCCAGTGCTACGGGTGTGGGCGCTACAGCTGTAGGTTATAACTCCGTCGCATCAGGCGATAGCAGTGTGGCAATTGGACAGAACAGCAGCAGTACTATTGAATCTGGAATTGCTCTGGGCAGCAGTTCTGTGTCTAACCGTGTCATCCTTCAGGACTCCCGTGATACCAGCGTAACCGAAGATGGCGTAGTCATTGGTTATAACACCAGTGATGGCGAACTGCTTGGCGCGTTGTCAATTGGTGATGACGGTAAATATCGTCAAATCATCAACGTCGCCGATGGTTCCGAAGCCCATGACGCCGTTACGGTTCGCCAGTTGCAGAATGCGATTGGTGCTGTAGCAACGACACCGTCCAAATACTTCCATGCTAATTCAACGGAAGAAGATTCACTGGCTGTCGGTGAAGACTCACTGGCAATGGGTGCGAAAACCATTGTTAATGGTGATGCCGGGATCGGTATTGGCCTGAACACTCTGGTGTTAACTGATGCAATCAACGGTATTGCTATCGGTAGCAACGCGAGTGCAAATCATGCAAACAGTATTGCGATGGGTAGTGGTTCCCAGACCACCCGTGGTGCGCAGACTGACTACACCGCCTACAACATGGACGCGCCGCAGAATTCTGTCGGTGAATTCTCTGTCGGCAGCGAAGACGGTCAACGTCAGATCACCAACGTCGCGGCTGGTTCAGCGGATACCGATGCGGTTAACGTAGGTCAGTTGAAAGTCACTGATGAGCGCGTAGCGCAAAATACCCAGAGCATTACTAACCTGAACAATCAGGTCACTAATCTGGATACTCGCGTTACTAATATCGAAAACGGTATTGGCGACATTGTCACCACCGGTAGCACCAAGTACTTCAAGACCAACACCGATGGCGTAGATGCCAACGCCCAGGGTAAAGATAGCGTTGCTATTGGTTCTGGTTCCATTGCTGCCGCTGACAACAGCGTCGCACTGGGTACCGGTTCCGTTGCAGATGAAGAAAATACAATCTCTGTAGGTTCTTCCACTAACCAACGCCGTATTACTAACGTTGCCGCAGGTAAAAATGCTACCGATGCTGTTAACGTTGCGCAGTTGAAGTCTTCTGAGGCGGGCGGCGTGCGTTACGACACCAAAGCTGATGGTTCTATCGACTATAGCAATATCACCCTCGGTGGCGGCAACGGTGGTACGACTCGTATCAGCAACGTCTCCGCTGGCGTCAACAACAACGACGCGGTGAACTACGCGCAGTTGAAGCAAAGCGTGCAGGAAACGAAGCAATACACCGATCAGCGGATGGTTGAGATGGATAACAAACTGTCTAAAACCGAAAGCAAGTTGAGTGGTGGTATCGCTTCTGCAATGGCAATGACCGGTCTGCCGCAGGCTTATACACCGGGTGCCAGCATGGCTTCTATTGGTGGCGGTACTTACAACGGTGAATCGGCAGTTGCTTTAGGTGTATCGATGGTGAGCGCCAATGGTCGTTGGGTCTACAAATTACAAGGTAGTACCAATAGCCAGGGTGAATACTCCGCCGCACTCGGTGCCGGTATTCAGTGGTAATGATCCATTAAGTTAGTGTGACTAAGGGCAAACGCCAAATTGCCTGATGCGCTACGCGCATCAGGCAAGATAAGGCGCTCTGGATCAACAACCTAAGGGCAATTCTCTGATGAGGATTGCCCTTTTCTTTACCAGACATCTCCCCCCACAAGAATTGGCCCTACCAATTCTTCGCTTATCTGACCTCTGGTTCACAATTTCCCAATTAAAACTCACATCAATGTTGCCAATACATAACATTTAGTTAACCATTCATTGTCATTATCCCTACACAACACAATTGGCAGTGCCACTTTTACACAACGTGTGACAAGGAGATGAGCAACAGACTCATTACACGATGTGCGTGGACTCCAGGAGACCTGCAATGAATCTCTGGCAACAAAACTACGATCCCGCCGGGAATATCTGGCTTTCCAGTCTGATAGCATCGCTTCCCATCCTGTTTTTCTTCTTTGCGCTGATTAAGCTCAAACTGAAAGGATACGTCGCCGCCTCGTGGACGGTGGCAATCGCCCTTGCCGTGGCTTTGCTGTTCTATAAAATGCCGGTCGCTAACGCGCTGGCCTCGGTGGTTTATGGTTTCTTCTACGGGTTGTGGCCCATCGCGTGGATCATTATTGCAGCGGTGTTCGTCTATAAGATCTCGGTGAAAACCGGGCAGTTTGACATCATTCGCTCGTCTATTCTTTCGATAACCCCTGACCAGCGTCTGCAAATGCTGATCGTCGGTTTCTGTTTCGGCGCGTTCCTTGAAGGAGCCGCAGGCTTTGGCGCACCGGTAGCAATTACCGCCGCATTGCTGGTCGGCCTGGGTTTTAAACCGCTGTACGCCGCCGGGCTGTGCCTGATTGTTAACACCGCGCCAGTGGCATTTGGTGCGATGGGCATTCCAATCCTGGTTGCCGGACAGGTAACAGGTATCGACAGCTTTGAGATTGGTCAGATGGTGGGGCGGCAGCTACCGTTTATGACCATTATCGTGCTGTTCTGGATCATGGCGATTATGGACGGCTGGCGCGGTATCAAAGAGACGTGGCCTGCGGTCGTGGTTGCGGGCGGCTCGTTTGCCATCGCTCAGTACCTTAGCTCTAACTTCATTGGGCCGGAGCTGCCGGACATTATCTCTTCGCTGGTATCACTGCTCTGCCTGACGCTGTTCCTCAAACGCTGGCAGCCAGTGCGTGTATTCCGTTTTGGTGATTTGGGGGCGTCACAGGTTGATATGACGCTGGCCCACACCGGTTACACTGCGGGTCAGGTGTTACGTGCCTGGACACCGTTCCTGTTCCTGACAGCTACCGTAACACTGTGGAGTATCCCGCCGTTTAAAGCCCTGTTCGCATCGGGTGGCGCGCTGTATGAGTGGGTGATCAATATTCCGGTGCCGTACCTCGATAAACTGGTTGCCCGTATGCCGCCAGTGGTCAGCGAGGCTACAGCCTATGCCGCCGTGTTTAAGTTTGACTGGTTCTCTGCCACCGGCACCGCC
>ULTB01048437.1_pt1 | contig 10344 bp, 8 predicted proteins | sample 1957251 | NCBI WGS metagenome assembly ULTB01 (sample SAMEA4835724, study PRJEB28245) | human gut metagenome | biome: gut microbiome; material: fecal sample | place: Denmark | collected 2008
AACTGGAGCTATCTGCCGCTGCACCTGTGCAGCATCAACGTGTTCGTCTGCCTGTACAACACCCTCACCGACCGCAGCTGGTGCAAGGAGGAGCTGTACGCCCTGTGCATCCCCGGCGCGGCACTGGCTCTGCTGTGCCCCAGCTGGCGGGATGTGCCCGGGTGGTTCACCCTCATCAACCTGCACTCGGTCAGCATCCACGCCCTGCTGGTGCTCTACCCTGTGCTGCTGGTGGCGGGCGGATACCGCCCCAGCGTGCGCCGGGTGCCGCAGGTGCTGGCCTTTTTGTTCGGCTCGGCCCTGCCCATCTATTTCCTGAATAAGCCCCTGCACACCAACTTCTACTTCCTGAATAACCCCTACGGCAACGTCATCACCAGCACCTTCACCGCGTGGTTCGGTGAAAAATTCTACATTCTGGGCTTTCTGCCCGCCATCGCGCTGGCCCTTGTGCTGATGTACGCCCCCTGGGTGGTGGGAAAACGGAAAAAGATCTGACCCCTGGCAGATATCCTGCAAGGCCTGCTACACGAAAGAGGTGTGGCAGGCCTTTTGTTTTTTTGCCCGTCTAATCTGCATCTTTTTTGCGTTTTCAGGTGTTTTTTCAGCAATTTAGGGCAGATGCAGAAATTCTTGTGCAACCCCCTTGACAGGGTACTGTACCCGTGGTATCATGAACACATGAACAGACATTCATATGATTTCATCCCGAAAGGAGATGCTTCCATGGCACAGCAGAACGAACCCCTCATGCAGCCGGAAGAGCTGGACATGCCGGATGACGAAGTGCTGTACGAGCTGGCCGACCTGTTCCGGGTGTTCGGCGACTCCACCCGCATCAAGATCCTGTACGCCCTGCACGACAATGAGCTGTGCGTGCAGGACATTGCCAACGCCGTGCAGCTGAGCCAGTCGGCCGTGAGCCACCAGCTGCGGGTGCTCAAGGATTCCAAGCTGGTACGCTTCCGGCGGGAGGGCAAGACCGTGTATTACGCACTGGACGACGACCATGTGCGCAGCATCCTCTCTCTGGGGATGGACCATATCGAAGAATGATTTTCCGGGCCGCGGCCCGCACAAAAACAGAAAGGCTGGTATCTACGATGAAAAAGACCTACAAGATCGAAGTGGACTGCGCAAACTGCGCCCAGAAGATGGAGGACGCTGCCAACACCGTTGCCGGTGTGGAAAAGGCGACTGTCAGCTTCATGACCCAGAAGATGAAGGTGGAGTTTGCCGAGGGTGCCGACCCCCACGCCACCATGGAGAATGTGCTGTCCGCCTGCAAGAAGGTGGAGGACGACTGCGAGATCTTTGACATCTGACCTCTTCCGGTCCGGTTCCCGGCATCGCTGCCGGGCGGCAGCTCTCCCCCTGTGGGAGAGCCTTTCTTTCCTCTGCCGCCGGGCAGCGGAAAACTCCTCTTTTTCGTGGAAAAAACGGGCAGTTTTCAACACTTTCCACGCACTTTTCAACGCCCTTCGCGGAAAACTCCAAAAAGAAACGTGGAAAAGCAAGTTTTCTGCGGGAAAATCCCGTGGAAAACACGGGGGAAAGGGTGGAAAATCCATTTTTTTGGGGAAAACTTGTTGAATTCCACTGCGTTTTCCCGTTTTTTCTCAGAACCGCCGCAATCTGACAAAAGGAGCGTTTTGTATGACCAAAAAGCAAAAAAAGAGCCTGCAGCAGATCCTGATCGCGCTGGCCCTTGTGATCCTCCTCAAGCTGCTGCTCCGTGTGCTGCCGGCACTTCCTACCCCGGTGGAGCTGCTGCTCTACCTCATCCCGTACCTTGTGGTGGGCAAGGACGTGCTGCGCAAGGCCATCAAGGGCGTCAAGAACCGCCAGCCCTTTGACGAGTGCTTCCTGATGGCGGTGGCTACCGTGGGTGCCTTTGCCCTGGGCGACTATGTGGAAGGCTGCGCCGTTATCCTCTTTTACCAGATCGGCGAGCTGTTCCAGAGCGTGGCCGTGGGCAAGAGCCGCCAGAGCATTTCCAGCCTGATGGACATCCGCCCGGACTACGCCAACGTGGAGGACGAGGACGGCAAGCTGGAGCAGGTGGACCCGGATGACGTGGAGGTCGGCACCGTGATCGTGGTGCAGCCCGGCGAGCGGGTGCCCATTGACGGTGTGATCGTAGAGGGCACCTCCGCCCTGAACACCGCCGCCCTGACCGGTGAGAGCCTGCCCCGCGACGTCCAGACCGGAGACGAGGTCATCAGCGGCTGCGTGAACATGACCGGCCTGCTGAGAGTCAGGACCACCAAGGAATTCGGCGAGTCCACCGTCTCGAAAATTCTCGATCTGGTGGAAAATTCCAGCATGAAAAAGGCCCGCGCCGAAAACTTCATCACCCGCTTTGCCCGGGTATACACTCCGGCTGTCTGCTACGGTGCGCTGGCGCTGGCCTTCCTGCCGCCCATCGTGCTGCTGCTGATGGGCCAGCCTGCCCGCTTTGGGGACTGGATCTACCGCGCCCTGACCTTCCTGGTCATCAGCTGCCCCTGCGCACTGGTCATCAGCATTCCGCTGAGCTTCTTCGGCGGCATCGGCGGTGCTTCCGCCTGCGGCATCCTGGTCAAGGGCTCCACCTATCTGGAGGAGCTGGCCCGCACCGGCATCGTGGTGTTTGATAAGACCGGCACCCTGACCCAGGGCACCTTCAAGGTCACCGGCGTCCACCCGGCCGACGGCATCACCGACGAACAGCTGGTGGAGGCCGCTGCCCTGGCCGAAAGCTGGTCCAAGCACCCCATCTCCCTGAGCATCAAGGCCGCCTACGGCAAGGAGATCGACTCCGCCCGCGTCACCGACGTGGAGGAACTTGGCGGCCACGGCGTGACCGCCAAGGTGGACGGCAAGCCCGTTGCCGCCGGCAACGCCCGTCTGATGGAGCGGCTGGGCCTTTCTGCCCCCGCCGTGAGCGAGACCGGCACCGTCGTGCACGTTGCCATCGACGGCAGATACGCCGGTTGCCTGCTCATCGCCGACGTGGTCAAACCCCACAGTGCCGAGGCCATCCGGGCCCTGAAGGCCGCCGGAGTGCGCAAGACCGTCATGCTCACCGGCGATGCCGAGCCGGTGGCCAAGGCTGTTTCTGCCCAGCTGGGTCTGGACGAATACCACGCCGGTCTGCTGCCCGGCGACAAGGTGGACCAGATCGAAACACTCATCGCCGCCAAGAAGTCCAAGGAGAATCTGGCCTTTGTGGGCGACGGTATCAACGACGCCCCGGTGCTGTCCCGCGCCGATGTGGGCATCGCCATGGGTGCCCTGGGCTCCGACGCCGCCATTGAAGCCGCCGACGTGGTGCTGATGGACGATGACCCGGCCAAGATCGCACTGGCCATGCGCATCGCCCGCCGCACCCTGCGCATCGTGTACGAGAACATCGTGTTCGCGCTGGCGGTCAAGTTTGCCTGCCTGCTGCTGGGTGCCATCGGTATGGCCAGCATGTGGACAGCCATCTTTGCCGACGTGGGCGTCATGGTCATTGCCGTGCTCAACGCCACCCGCGCCCTGTACACCAAAGATCTTACCAGGAAGAGCCACCCGTAACGCTGCTGCTTTCCATAAAAAATGCCTGACCGCCAACGACAGCGGTCAGGCATTTTTGTGTTTTCCGGGGTTCAGATGTCCCACAGCTCCGGGGCAGAGGTGGACACCGCCGAGGCACCGGCCCGCATGGCGGCCATGACGTCGGCCTTGTCCCGCAGCAGACCGCCCGCGATCACCGGCACCCGGGTGCGGGTACTGATCTCGGTGATGACCCGGGGCATGATGCCGGGCAGGATCTCCACAAAGTCCGGCTTGCCCTGTTCCAGCTGGCCGGAAAGGTTGTTCAGGGAAAGGGAGTCCAGGATGAACGCCCGCTGGATGGTCAGCAGGCCCTGATGGCGCGCCCGCCGGATCAGGGACGGGTGGGTGGAAATGATGCCATCCGGGTGGCACAGCGCAATGAGGGAATTCACGGCAACTTCCCGCGCCGAAAGGCCGTCCACAAGGTCGATGTGCACGACGGCCAGCTTTCCGGCCGCGTGGATGCGCCGGACCAGCTCCCCCACATTGAGCAGGGTGCTCGCCAGCAGAAAGACCGTGCTGCAGGGCGAGGCCAGGGCGGCCGTCAGAGCGTCATCCGTCTTGACGGCTGCGATCACCGGCTCGTCCAGCAGAGTTTCAGCAAGTGGATGCATCGGGCAGGACTCCTTTTCTCTCAGATGGTTCTCATTATCGCACAAAGGGGCCGCACTGTAAAGTGCAGCCCCAGTCTGCGGTTGTGCTTATGCCTGGAAATAGATCGCGGTGTTGGCCACGGTCATCATGGTCATCAGGATGGTATTCAGGAAGGCCGCAACGTACACGCTGCCGGTCTTTTTGTACAGGTACTTGGCCAGGCAGGATGCAATGGCCAGCGAGGGCACCAGCGCAAACAGCAGGATGCCGCCAAGGGCCTGTCCCGGGTAGAAGGCAACGCCGGTACGGAACAGGGTGCCGTACTGCAGCACCAGCCAGAGGAGGATGCCGCCCATGTTGGTCAGAGCAGCCAGCAGGTAGCCCCAGCCGCCCTGCAGCTTTTCACTGCTGGTGTTGGAGATGGCGGCGGCGCCGCTGACAAAGTAGTACACAAAGAAGAACGGCATATACTTGACCGCCGCCGGGATGGCGCTGGCTTCAAAGGTCTTGAAGGCGAAGGTCCAGATGCGGAAGTCGGTCTTGAAGATGGCATCCACGGCAAACAGGCAGGCGTAGGCGATCACGCACACCAGCAGTGCCACGCAGAAGGCTGCAGCCACAGACACCGGCTTTGCGGCAATGCCGTACTGTTCCAGCGTGATACCCTTCTGCTTGCGGCCGCCGAACAGGTAAACGCAGACCATGGTCACGATGGAGATGCAGGCGCAGATGAGAGCCCAGGTCACGATGCTGTTGACGGTGGGGCCCTGCCAGGTGGCATTGGTCTCGAAGATGTTCTTGGTCACCAGCACACGCAGGACGATGGAAGCGATCAGGACGCACACCGAGCCGGACAGCCAGGTCTTGCGGTCGTCCTCGGTGCTGCGGGCTGCCAGAACGATGCCCACCACCGACAGGAGCAGGGCAATGTCACTGGCGTAGCGCATCCAGCGGATGGGCTCTGCGGTCAGACTGCCGTCGTATACGGCGGGGAAGATGATGGCCGGGATCAGCATACCCACCACGAACAGGCTGATCGTGCCAAGCTTGCCGGACAGGGTGCCGACGGCCGGGGTGGGTGCTGCGACGGCCTGCTTTGCATTGGACAGGAAGGGCAGCTTCATCAGCAGCAGGGCAAGAGGTGCCAGCATGAGCAGGAAGCCCACCAGAGCGACCAGCTCAAAGACTTCTTTCCAGTACCAGATCTGGCTGGTGGAAGCAATGTTCTGCACCAGATCGGACTGGTCGGCAAATGCAGTGGCGTAGAACTCGATGGCATCCTTGGTGGAAGCCTTGGAGAAGTGGTTCCAGGGGTGGATCTCACGCGGCTGGTAAATGATGCGCTGGCCGCCATCCGAGCCGGTGTACCAGGTGTCAGCCTGCGGAGCTTCCTGCTCCAGCAGGGTCTTGCCAGCGGTGGTGGCAACATAGTCCTTGTGGTAGACGGTGCCGCTCTTCGTGGGAGGCTCGTCGGCCGCAAAAAAGAACTCGTCGTACTGGCCGCAGATCTTGCCGATGGTGCGTCCGCCGAAGGTGGCAACTGCAGCCTCTTCGTCCAGGCTCAGGTAGGAGGTCCAGGAGTAATCGGCACCCATGCTCAAACCGGCCTTGATGATGCGGTAACCGGCGGCAGCGTAGTTCTGCTCATCCAGATAGATGGCCATCTCGGAGGAGAAGCCGCCCATGGAGTGGCCGCTGACCGCGATCTGACCGTTGCCCTGTGCATCCTTGGCAACGTAGTCCTGGCTGTACATGTACTGTGCGGCATCCCACAGCGAAGTGGGCCAGAAGTTGAAGAAGCCGCCGGTATTGTCGGCGTTCCCGTGGGAATGGCCGTGGTCATACATATCCAGTGCCAGCACGACATAGCCGCGGCGGGACATCTCGATGGCGGTCTCGTCCTGCATCTCGGCACTGTTCAGGTAGCCGTGGGTGGTCACGATGGTGGGGTGCGGGTTGGAGGCGTCCACGCCCTTGGGCATGTACAACAGGCCCGAAAGGGTGCCGGAGTCGGTATCAAAGGAAATGCGGGAGACCTTGACCTTGTAGAATGAGGTGTTGAACATCTGGGCAAAAATGCTGCCCAGCAGCATCAACGCCACAGCGATCGCCAGCACAACGACCGTGCGCGAACGCTTTTCGGTGGCCTTTGCGGTGCTTTTCATGGGGATCCTCCTTCTTTTTTCAGAGACATGCCCGGCGGCTGCACTTCCAGAACCAGCCCCCGGAACAGATGTGAACGGGCGGACAAGGGGTGCGATGGGAACAAAAAATGGGGACGCACTGCGGTCGTGTGGCACAGTGCATCCCCATCTCAATTCTCTTGGGATGCTTTCAGTATACCATTTCTCAACGGTTTGTCAACAGACAATTCACAAATTCGTGATTTTTTGTTGGAAGTGGTCAAAATCCAGACAAATTCTTTTAATGCTCTGCCCAGTCACTGCTGCGGCCCACGGCCTTGTGCCAGCCGGACAGCAGCCGTGCGCGCTCGGCCTCCGGCATAGCGGGGGTAAAGGTCATGTTGCAGTGCCACAGGCTGCGGATCTCGTCCCGGTCCTTCCACACGCCGGTGGCAAGGCCGGCCAGATAGGCAGCGCCCAGAGCGGTGGTCTCCCGGATGGCCGGGCGCAGAACGTCCTTGTTCAGGATGTCGGCCTGGAACTGCATCAGGAACTGGTCGCGGGAAGCACCGCCGTCCACCTTCAGGGAGGTGATGGGCACACCGGTGTCCTTTTCCATGGCGGCCACAAGGTCGGCGCTCTGGTAGGCGATGGACTCCTCCGCCGCCCGGATGATGTGGTTCTGGGTGGTGCCGCGGGTGATGCCTACAATGGCACCGCGGGCGTACATATCCCAATAGGGCGCACCGAGACCGGTGAAGGCGGGCACGATGTAGATGCCGCCGTTGTCCGGCACCTTCTGGGCATAGTATTCGGCGTCACGGCTCTCCTGGATCATCCGCAGGCCGTCGCGCACCCACTGGATGACGGCACCGCCCACAAAGACACTGCCCTCCAGAGCATACTCCACCTTGCCGTTCAGGCTGATGCCGATGGTGGAGATCAGGCCGTTCTGACTGCGGCAGATGGTGTCACCGGTGTTCATCAGCAAGAAGCAGCCGGTGCCGTAGGTGTTCTTGGCCTCACCCTTGGCAAAGCACCCCTGCCCGAACAGTGCAGCCTGCTGGTCCCCGGCAATGCCGGCCACCGGCACCTGCACCCCGCACAGGTCGGTGGTGCCGTAGACCTCGCTGGAATCCGCCACGCGGGGCAGGATGCAGCGGGGGATATCCAGCGCTTTGAGCAGGGTGTCATCCCAGTCCAGGGTGCGGATGTTGTAGAGCATGGTGCGGCTGGCGTTGGTACGGTCGGTCACATGCACTTTGCCGCCGGTGAGCTTCCACACCAGCCAGGTGTCCACGGTGCCGAACAGGATCTCGCCCGCCTCGGCCCGCTCCCGCGCGCCGGGCACGTTATCCAGGATCCACTTGATCTTGGTGGCGGAAAAATAGGCATCCGGCATCAGGCCGGTATTCTCGCGGATGTATTCCGTCATGCCGGGCTGCTGCACCAGCTCGTCCACCAGCGGGGCGGTGCGGCGGCACTGCCAGACGATGGCATTGTAGATGGGGCGGCCGGTGGCCTTTTCCCACAGGATGGTGGTCTCGCGCTGGTTGGTGATGCCGATGGCGGCAATGTCATGGACATCCACGCCGCTCTGGGCCACCACCTCGTTCATGACCCCGTACTGGGTGGACCAGATCTCCATGGGGTTGTGCTCCACCCAGCCCTGCTGCGGGTAGATCTGCTCAAACTCCCGCTGCTGCACCGCGATGATGTTCTGCTCGTTGTCAAACAGGATGGCGCGGCTGCTGGTGGTTCCCTGGTCCAGTGCAAGAACATACTTTGTCGACATGGTTCAACGACCTCCGTTTCGCTCAGGGGCGGTTTTACAGGTCCCGTGTGGCTACGACATCCACACCGGTGCCGCAGACGTCGGTCAGCACGACCTGCCCGGTGCGGATGGGTGCGTGCAGCGTGACGCCGTCCAGCGCAGCCATGACCTGCACGATCTTTTCTTTGGGCACCGCCTGCGCGGTCTTGACCGGGCAGCGCGGATAGCGCCCGCCCTCGGCCCGCACCGTACTGGTCAGGATACGGGTGGGGTGGGTCAGTTCTTCCTTGCCATAGGCGGCACCGTTGGGGCAGGCATTGCCGGTTACATTATAATCGTTTTCCGGGTCCACCTGCAAGTGGCAGCCACGGGGGCAGCAGATACAAATGATCTCACGCTTTTTGTTCATTTTGCTACGACCTCCTCTACTGCAACGGTCAGCGGGCCGTCGGCCTTTGCCAGCAGGACCCCGGGCAGGGTGATGTGCTCCATCTCGCCGGGTGCCATCCGCTGGCGCTTGAACCGGGCCAGCTGCTTCTCCCCGCAGGTGATGGTGATCTGGCTGGGGCCGTAATTCTGCCGCACCCGGAACGAGATCTCCACACCCTTGTCCACGTCCGCCGGGCGCACCCGCTGGGGGACGGTATAGCCCACGCCATTGCCCGGGACAAGGTCCAGCACGGCCGCGTCCGGGGTCTCACCGTGGAGCACATAGGCGGCGGCTGCGGCTCCGGCCCGGTCGCTCTCGCCGGAAACAAAGTCCACCAGATCGTGCACATGCACCACGTTGCCGCAGGCAAACACGCCGGGAATGCCGGTCTCCATGTTCTCGTAGACCACGGCTCCCTTGGTGTGGGGGTCCATCGGGATGCCGGCCTGCCGGGTCAGCTCGTTTTCCGGGATCAGGCCCACACTGAGCAGGATGGTGTCCACGTCAAACTCCATCTCGGTGCCCGGAATGGGGCGGCGGTTCTCGTCCACCTTGGCCACAATGGCCTTTTCCACCCGGGTATCGCCCTGAATGTCCACGATGGTGTGGGACAGGTACAGCGGGATGTCAAAATCCTGCAGGCACTGCACAATGTTGCGGGTCAGGCCGCCGGAATAGGGCATGACCTCCACGCAGGCCAGCACCTTGGCCCCTTCCAGCGTCATCCGCCGGGCCATGATCAGGCCGATGTCGCCGCTGCCCAGAATGAGCACCCGTTTGCCTACCAGATAGCCCTCCATGTTGACATAGCGCTGGGCGGCACCGGCGGTGTAGATGCCGGCCGGGCGGGTGCCCGGGATGCCGATGGCCCCGCGGGTGCGCTCCCGGCAGCCCATGCAGAGGATGACGCTCTTTGCTTCGAGGATCTGGTAGCCCTTCTCCTTGCTGACACAGTGGATCTTTTTATCCGGCGTGACCTCCAGCACCATGGTGCCCAGCTCCACCCGGACGCCGGTGGAGCGCAGCATTTCAATGTAGCGCCCGGCGTACTCCGGGCCGGTGAGCTGCTCGCCGAAACGGTGCAGCCCGAAGCCGTTGTGGATGCACTGGTTCAGGATGCCGCCCAGCTCGTTGTCACGCTCCAAAATCAGAATATCGCGCAGGCCGTGCTGCCATGCGCTGTAGGCTGCGGCAAGGCCTGCAGGGCCGCCGCCGACGATGACCAGATCAATCATGGTTGGTTCCCTCCTGCTTGGTTTCGCACAGTAAGACGTTGCTGCCTGCCTTGTCCTGCAGGACGTCCAGCGGGTCGATGCCCCGCGTCCGGCTGATGAGCTCCAGCACCCGGGGCCCGCAGAAGCCGCCCTGACAGCGGCCCATCCCGGCGTTGCAGCGGCGCTTGACGCCGTCGATGGTGGTGGCCGGGATCTCGGTGTGCAGGGCATCCAGGATCTCGCCCTCGGTGATGGTCTCGCAGCGGCAGATCACCCGGCCGTAGGCGGGGTTCCGGGCAATGAGCTTTGCCTTTTCTTCCGGCGGCAGCTCCTTGAACCGCACCCGGGTGCGGCCGTCCCGGTAATCCGTTTTGGCCGCAGGCAGATCCCCGTGGCCTTCCAGAATGCGGACCACCTCTTTGGCAACGGCCGGTGCGCTGGACAGGCCCGGCGATTTCATACCGGCCAGGTCGATGAAGCCGGGTGCACCTTCCGCCTCGCCGATGACGAAATCCCCGGTGTCCACATTGGCGCGGACGCCTGCAAAGTTGCGGATGGACTCGCCGAAGCGGATGTCCGGCACGCTGCGGCGTGCGGCCGCGCTGACAAAGGCCAGCCCGGCGGCGG
>ULTB01035820.1_pt1 | contig 10339 bp, 9 predicted proteins | sample 1957251 | NCBI WGS metagenome assembly ULTB01 (sample SAMEA4835724, study PRJEB28245) | human gut metagenome | biome: gut microbiome; material: fecal sample | place: Denmark | collected 2008
AATCGCCAGCAGCATCTCGCGCATCGTCTCGGGGGTAATCCAATCATCGGGATTTTCCGAATGGTCGTTGTCCAAGTCCATCACGCAAACATCCGCCGTGAGGAAGTTCAGCTTCATGCGATGGTGGCCTTCGTACTCCGCGCATACATGGTCAAACGCGACAGCTTTCCAAAGGCTCTCCGCATCCACCACGATGCGCTTGTTCGGATAACGGCTGTTCTTTTCGTTGCCACGGCAAGTCGCCGTGTAGAGCGTCATCTTCATTTGAATACCTCCGTGAAATCCTCGGTGAAATAGCGGACGGGCTTCCCTTTCTTCCCTGCATAGGCAATCTCTGCCGCCATGCCCGCCGAAACGGCATCACCGAACACCCAGACCTCGTAACACTTCGAGAGGAGCACGTTCCCCATGAAAATCGCCAGGCCGCGCTCGGTCTCCTCGTCCATGAATTGCGGGAAGAACAAGTGCGGTGCCAATGGGATGCACCCGGCATCCACGGCATAGCGGCAATACTTCCGCGCTGCCTGCACGTGCCGCTTGCGGTCACCCGCGAACGACGAGCAGATGTAGACGATCGGGCGGAACTTGGTGTCCGCCTCCACGTTCTTCAACGCCTCGTAAGGCGTGAGGTCAAGATAACCTTCGTCGTTATACTTCATCCGTTTTCCCTCCCATGACCTCCGACGTGCAGTGAGCGCAAAGCACCGCCGTGCTTGCGAGGTCGCCCTCGCCATCCGCGAACACCGCCGCGAGGTTGACCGACACCTCCCGCCCGCACACGGGGCATTTGCAGTACACGTTCTCCTCCGTGAGCTCGACCGCGAGCTCCGCGTTCTCGCTGAGTTTTTCCTTGGCGTAGAACATAAGCTGTCTCCTTTCTTCGTCGCTGGCTGCACCATCGCAGCCCTCGTTCCACAAGTGAAAGGACAGAACCGCCCGGTTTCGGCGGAGCAAATTTTTTCTTTCTTGCCCTTCCACTCGTGAAAGGACACTTCGTGCACATTTCGGCGGAGCGAATCGAAAAAAATTTTGCTTTCCTTTTATTGCCCAGCAAGACGATGTCACACGCCGATTTTTTCAAAAAAAACTTGTTTCCCGTCCGCCGAAACAGTCCCCTGCTGTCCTTTCAAGGGTGAAGGGAGCGGAAAAGAAAAAAATTCCTCCCCCTTCCACCGAAATCAACGGGAACTGTCCTTACATAGGTGAAGGGCAAGAAAGGAGGAGTCCAAATGGACAAAGCAAAACGGGTCGCGGATGACCTGCGCAAATGCGCGGACATCCTGCGCGGCCTCGCGGACGAGCTTTCGCCGACAGCCGAAACGCTGGCATCGCCGACCGAAAAGACGGAAGCGCAGCCCGCAAAGAAAACGCCCATCGCGCTCGAAGCCGTCCGCGCTGTCGCGGCGAAAATCGCACGGGCGGGCGGCACGGAGCAGGTGAAAGCACTCATCGAGAAGCACGGCGCGGACAAGCTCTCGGCGGTGCCGCCCGACCAGTACGGAGTGTTGCTGAAAGAACTGGAGGGCATCGGCGATGGCACGTAAACACGCATCTCTCTCTCCCTCGGCGAGCGCCCGCTGGATCGCCTGCCCGCCTTCGGCGCGGCTGGCCGCGAAGTACGAGAACAGGACGAGCTCCTACGCCGAGGAAGGCACGAGCGCCCACGCGCTCTGCGCATACAAGCTCGAGCACGCGCTCGGGCGCAAGGCACGCGACCCGACGGAAGACCTCACGTTCTACGACGAGGAAATGGAGACGTGCGCGGAGGACTATGCGACCTTCGTGCTCCAGCTCGTCGAAGAAGCAAAAATCGCCTGCCGTGACCCGCTCGTGCTCGTCGAGGAACGTCTCGACTACAGCCGCGCCTGCGGCGTGCCGGACTCGTTTGGCACGGGCGACTGCGTGATTGTCGCGGACGGGCGGCTGACGATTGTTGATTTCAAGTACGGAAAAGGCATCGAGGTCAGCGCGAAGCGGAACACGCAACTCATGTGCTACGCGCTCGGAGCGCTCGGTGCGTTCGACGGCATTTACGCCATCACGACCATCCGCCTCGTCATCTACCAGCCGCGCCTCGAGAACGTCAGCATCGACGAATTTCCGAAAGACGAGCTCGTGTCTTGGGGCAAGGACGTGCTCGCGCCCCGCGCCAAGCAAGCCTATGCGGGCGAGGGGGACTTCCAGGCGGGTGACCATTGCCGCTTTTGTCCAGCCAAAGCCGACTGTCGCAAACGCGCCGAATACAATCTCGAGCTCGCGAAGTACGACTTCCGGATGCCCGACACGCTGGAGGACAGCGAGATTGCCGCGCTCCTGCCGCGCATCGACGAATTCATCGCCTGGGCGAACGACATCAAAGCGTTCGCTTTGCAGAAAGCCCTCGACGGCACGCATTTCGACGGCTACAAGGTCGTGGCGGGCCGCTCCGTCCGCAAGTACAAAGATGAAAAAGCCGTCGCGAAAGCCGTGCAGGATGCAGGCTTTGACCCATACGAGCGCAAGCTCCTCGGCATCACAGCCATGGGCAAATTGCTCGGAAAGAAACGCATGGAAGACCTCCTCGGAGGCCTCATGATAAAGCCGCCCGGCAAGCCGACGCTCGTCCCCGAAACGGACAAGCGCCGTGCCATCGACGTGGCAGCAGAAGATTTCAAACGTTGAACAGGAGGAAAAGATTATGTCCACGAATACGAAAGTCATTACCGGTGTCAACACGCGCTGGAGCTACGTCAGCGTCTTCCAGCCCAAGAGCATCAACGGCAGCACGCCGAAATATTCGGTGAGCCTCATCATCCCGAAGGATGACAAGAAAACGCTCGCCGCTGTCGAAGCCGCCATCAAGGCCGCTTATGACGAAGGCGCAGGCAAGCTCAAAGGCAACAGTCGCTCCGTCCCCGCGCTCTCGGCGCTCAAGACGCCGCTCCGCGACGGCGATGCCGAGCGTCCCGATGACCCGGCCTACGCTGACAGCTATTTCATCAATGCCAATAGTACCCAGAAGCCGGGCATCGTCGACGGAAAGCTCCAGCACATCATCGACCCGGAAGAGGTCTACAGCGGCGTCTATGGCCGCGCGTCCATTTCGTTTTACGCTTACAACACAAACGGGAATCGCGGTATCGCCTGCTGGCTCAACAACCTCCAGAAGCTCCGCGACGGCGAGCCCCTCGGCGGTCATGCGCGTGCCGAGGACGATTTCGCGGCAGCGGACGAGGATTTCCTGAACTAAGCGATTAACACACCTCACGAGGGCGGCGGAGAAATCCGCTGCCCGTTTTGCGTAGGAGGAAACATCATGAAAAAATTATCCATTGATATCGAGACGTTCAGCGACGTCGATCTCGCAAAGGCGGGCGTGTACCGCTACGTCGAATCGCCGCTGTTCGAGATTCTGCTCTTCGGCGTGAGCATTGACGGCGAGCCGGTGCACGTTTACGACCTCGCGTGCGGCGAAACGCTGCCGGACGAGTTGATTGACGCGCTTGTCAACGACGATGTGCTCAAGTGGGCGTACAACGCGAGCTTCGAGCGCATCTGTATCTCGCGCTGGCTTCGCAAGGTGCATCCCGAAGCGTTCCGCCATTACGCCCCGCTCGGCGATGCCATCGGCAACTATCTCAATCCTGTCAGCTGGCGCTGCTCCCGCATCTGGGGCGCAACGCTCGGCCTGCCGCTCTCGCTCGCAGGCATCGGCGCGGTGCTGAAGCTCGACGAACAGAAAATGACGGAAGGCAAAGCGCTCATCCGCTACTTCTGCGTGCCATGCAAACCGACGAAAGCGAACGGCATGCGGACGCGAAACCTGCCGTGGCAGTCGCAGGAAAAATGGGCGACGTTCAAGGCGTACAACCAGCGCGACGTGGACGTCGAAATGGCCATCCAGCAGAAGCTCAGCCGGTTCCCCGTGCCAGCTTTTCTCTGGGAAGAATACGCGCTCGATCAGCAAATCAACGACCGTGGCATCCAGATTGACCGCACGCTCGTCACGCAGGCCATCGCACTCGATGAACGTGCGCGGGCGGCGCTCATGGAACGCATGAAGTCCATCACGCACCTCGAAAATCCCAACTCCGTCGCACAGATGAAGGGATGGCTCGCCGCGCAAGGCGCACCGATGGAAAGCCTCGGCAAGAAAGAGGTGGAGCAGGCAATTCTGACCGCGAAAGAGCCGGTCAAGACCATCCTCGGCCTGCGTCTGCAATCGGCGAAGTCCTCCGTCAAGAAATATCAGGCGATGGCGACGGCGGTCTGCGCCGATGGGCGGGCGCGTGGAATGTTCCAGTTCTACGGCGCAAACAGGACGGGCCGCTGGAGCGGGCGCATCATCCAGCTGCAAAACCTCCGGCGCAACAGCCTGCCCGACCTCGCGGAAGTGCGGGCGCTCGTGCGTGACGGGAACTATGACGCACTCAAACTGCTCTACGATTCCGTCCCCGAAGTCCTCTCGCAGCTCGTCCGCACAGCGTTCATCCCGAAGAACGGCTGCAAATTCATCGTGGCAGATTTCTCGGCCATCGAAGCTCGCGTGCTCTCGTTTCTCGCCGGCGAAGTGTGGCGCATGAAAGTCTTTGCGGAAAACGGCGACATCTACTGCGCGGCAGCGTCGCGTATGTTCGGCGTGCCGGTCGTGAAGCATGGCATCAACGGCGAACTGCGACAGAAAGGCAAAATCGCGGAACTGGCCCTTGGCTACGGCGGCTCGGTCGGAGCGCTCACGGCGATGGGCGCACTCGACATGGGGCTTCAAGAATCCGAGCTCCAGCCGCTCGTCGATGCCTGGCGCGAAGCGAATCCAAACATCGTCGCGTTCTGGTGGGCGGTCGATCGCGCCGTCAAGCAAGCCGTGCAGAAGCACCTCGACAGCAAACTCGGCAATCTGTATTTCGCCTATCGCAGCGGCTTCCTTTTCATCACGCTCCCGAGTGGGCGCAAGCTCGCCTACGCCAAGCCGCAGATGGGCATCAACCGCTTCGGCGGCGCGTCGGTCACGTACGAGGGCATCGGGCTCACGAAGAAATGGGAGCGTCTCGAAAGCTACGGCCCGAAATTCGTCGAAAACATCGTCCAGGCCACGAGCCGCGACATCCTCATGTACGCCATGCGGACGCTGCGCCGCGAATTCATCTGCGCCCATGTACACGACGAACTCATCATCGAGTGCGAGAAGAACACGAGCGTCGCGGAAATCTGCGAGCAGATGAGCCGCACGCCGCCATGGATGCGGGGACTCTTGCTCCGAGCCGACGGTTATGAGTGTGCGTTTTATCAGAAAGACTAGGGAAGCGATGATGACAGATGACTGTCCAGATTGCCGCAGATTTTTCGTCCTATCAAGGAGATAAACCGCAGGCGTAGCAGAGCTACGTCGAGGATTTATCGACGCAGAAAGGGCGGAAAAGATGCGGTAAGATGGGCGGCAGATTTCATCAGTGCTTCCCTGCAAAAGAGGGCGGTGCCCATCCAAAAAGGATGCGCATCGCCCTCGTGCGATACTTACAGGATTTCCGAAACAACTGTTCTCATTTTCATCATCATGTCCGAAACCGTCCGTGCAGGGATATGCAGTTCCCTCGCAACCTCGCTCTGCTTCTTCCCCTGTGCGCGGAGCCCCAGCACGGCGACATACGCATCGCCAAGCTCGGCGACCGCAGCCCAGATTTCGTCCGTCAGAAGGCGAGAGACGGTCTGCTCTTCTGCCGACGCTGCCAAGAGCGCCGCATCCGTCGCTTCGTTCACGACGAGGTATTCCACCGATGCCGGCTCGTACATTTCCTTCTTCCCATCGAGGAAGAACGGACAATGCTCGCATTTCCTTTCCTCCGGGCAACGAATCAGCTTCCCGCTTTTCCCTCGAACCATGCAGCGCTTCTTGCGCATCTCCGCTTGCTGCTCGTTCCAAACGAAATGCATGAACGCCCGCGCCTGCGCTTCCGAGCAAGGAATCAGCCGCGCCCAGCGTTTCTTTTTGCCATCAAAGACCTTGCAGCGCGGATAACCTTTTGCCTCCGCCATCGAGAGAAATCCCTCGTCCTCGAACACCGGAATATAGAAATTCCCGTTCCCATCGTAGTAACCGAAATAGTAGTGACGCTTCTGCTGCTTTTCCATGATGCAGGTCTCCTCATCTCGCCGCTGCTGCGGAGAGACGGAGACCTGCGAAAAAAGCCAGCGGCATGAAACCAGACGCAGAAAATCTACCCGAGCGAGACTTTGACGTCTCCGCCTCAAGTTGCGTCCAGCTGGTTCACATCACTGGCTCAGATATTCAGTTGCGACCGCCGACACGGTGAACGGCTCCCCAAGACCGGCTGGGAGCGGCATACCGACGATTGGAAGCAGTTTTCTGTCATGCTCGGGACATTTTGATGGTACGCGAAAATCGGCTTTTCAAAATCTTGTTTTATTGCAGCGCTTTTGTTTCCCATCGCTTGATCCCTATCATAGCGGAAGGAAAAGCACCCGTGGTGGACTTGTTCTGTCCACGTCACGAGCCCAGCAATTTCGGGCATAAAAAAAGAAGCACACACTTCGAAATCATGCATGCTTCCCGAAAAAGCCCGTCTATGTGGACAGATTCTGTCCACGTCAATCAAATTTTATGTTGTGTTCGTTGAAAAAGCCCCAGATGCGCTCCATAGCATAATTCCAGCAATTCATAAGCGCAAGATTGAGATACAGCGTATCTTCTTCTGCAAGAGAAAGCGCGTATCCACCGGTCTTCATAATCGCATCGCTTACCAGTGGCGGCGTCTGCATGGACAACAGGACAAGAACGAGCTTTTTCGCGTCCTTGTTTTCTCCCGTGAACAATCTCTGCACCGTTCTCTTGCTCAGATAGGTTTCCTCTGCAATCTTATCGAGCGTCATTTCGCTCTCTTCCCGCATGGTTTTCATCATTCCGACAAAATTGCGTGGCATTTTTTCATAAAGTCGCTTCTGTTCACAAAGGGATTTATCAATGGCAGCAATCTTTTTCCCGTCATCCTTCTCATTCTCCAGGCCATGGTGATATTTGAATTCCATGGTGACATCCGCATCTTGATCGCGATTCAAATAACAGAAGGAAGCATAATTGCCATCCTGCTTCCCGGCAATTGTCATTTCGAATACGATGGCGCATTCATCCATGTGGCTTCGTGCGTAATCTGTAAGCGCAAGACCGCCAAAACCGTCCGACTGCACATAGCTTGGCGAATTCACGACAAGATGCGATTCCACATACACGAGTCCGAAACGCCGCTCGTCTCGATGCAAAACATAGCTACCATACATCTGCAGCCCCAACTGTTCCGAATTGATGGTAAATGTCTGATTTTCTTCCAGATACCCCCGCTTCCAAGCGTGCGCCGGGACATAATGTCCGTCCAGCCAGATGAACGTTCCTCGCGCTTCCTCGTATCCCAGCTGGCACATCCGAATCTTTGCAGCCATTCGCGAGACATCGAAAAAGCTCGCCAAAGCGTCGATGGTCGGCTCCATGATATCAATGACATCGTCCGCTCCGCATTCCTCTGCAAACTTTTGCAGGAATTCCGCAGCTTTCCGCTCGAACATCGCTTTCGGCATCTGGATGCACGGAGCCAGACGGTTCGCTTGCCATTCTACGATATGCGATTTCGTCCATGCGTCCTGCCCGAGGATGCCGCCCGAGACGCAGCAGGCAATCTGGCTCAGTTCGGAATCCATCATCCGCTCGAGTTCGAACGCCGGCCGATGATATTCCCAATGGACGCACTCATGAACAACGGTGTTATTTTCCGCACCGACATTCCGCAAGAAGCGGGAATCCGGGTCGACGATGATGGTTCCCGCATGCACAGGAATCGTCTTGTCCTCGAAGCCTTCCTCATAAACGGAAGCCATATCGTCGCGGAAGTAAATGCGTCCGAAGACAGCGCCGGTTCCCGTGAGCGAGCAGATTTTCTTGGTCAGCCCCATGCGCTTCACGAGCTCATCCGTATCGATAGGCATCGGCTTCTCCAGCGCTTCGCGATAGTACTTTTTCAAAAACGCTGTTGCCACACTATCAAAGTCCTCTGCTTTCCATCGAGGGACGAGCGATTCGTCGAGGATGCCGCACCGCTTCTTGTCGGGATCGTAATTTTCAAAGGCTGCGGGCAGCACGAGGTCATCCAGATTCTTGTCCAAATGGCCGCTGGCCGTTCCCGAAATGTATCCATATGTCTCCTGCGATTTTCCCGTGTGTTGATCACCGTCAAAAAGTGTCAAATCAGAATACAGGACGATTTCCATCTCCAAGCAACTGGAAGAGCGCAGCTTCGGGATAACCCGATGCACCCTCGTGTTCTCGACTCGGACTTCGCCGAGCACGTGCAAATTCCAGGCCCTCTTTTCCAGCCAATCGTGAGGGCTTTCGTAGTACTCTTCCGCGCATTCTTCAAGTGCATCGCCGAATTTTTCTTCGATGTACGATGCGATGGAAATCCCCATTTGCATCCGTCCTTTCTGCACATATCGAATCACAAGACCTTCAATTTCTTGCGCATTGTTTTTCCAAAATCACTCATGTACCCATACTGGGATTGCAGGTTCTTGCGCCGCTCCTCTGATAGGTGTTCGAATCCAAATGCATATGCATGAAAATCGGAAAATCTCTCAGTGAAATCAACCAAAGGAATATCCTTCTCAACTCTCCTGCTTTCAAAAGTTCCGCCTGATGGCAACAATGCTCCGAACCATACATCAAGCCGAAGTCCAGATGACGTCTGCGACATAACGATATCGATGCACTCTTTACAATCTCTTCCCGCCAAGAAAGCACGATATGCAGCCCTGTTACTGACCGCCATTCCTGCCAAGATTATGACCAAAGCTCCGAACATGATTCCTTCCGGCTCTTGATAGGATTCACTATAACGCACCAGATATTTTCCGACGCTTTGCCAATACGATAGGAGTTCGCGTGCCCCCATATGATAGTAAGCGACAATTTCGTTAAACATGTATCCCATGTAACGCGATTTGATGTTTTGGTATCCCAACAACATCGCGGGATAACACTCGGAGTCGATTTCCGGAAGTTCAAATGAATAATCAAAGAATCGATTCAGATAAAGATCGGCATCAAAATCATTCCCATAATGCTTTCTGATGGTATGGCTCAGCTGTTCCACGTTGACCGACAAAACAAATGAAACGTCCCCGCAAACAAAATAGTGTTTCATGGTCTCCAGTAGGCGCACGGCATAGTCAGGACGGCAGCGATCTAATTCGTCGATGAAAAATATCAATCTCCGTTTCCCTGTTGCCTTCAAAATCTCTTCAAACAGTTGCGGCAACAATCGATTGATATCTTCACGCCGTCCGTTCCCTGCTTCCACTTTTCCGCTGCCTTCCCGCAGGGCATCAAATGCCTTGCTGAGACTGGAAACCACGTTGTAAGCGCTGGGCTGCAAGAGCGCGACAATTGCCTTAAGGCATTCTTGCACGGCTTGCTTGAGGCCTTTTTTATCGGGAGAAAAGAAATCCTTTTGGATTCGTTCATCGCGCAACAAAGAGTCCAAAATCGATGCCAATGGGTCTTCATCGCCATCATGCAACCAAGCATCGTAGTAAACGGTGGCTAGATTTTTGCTTTGCGCATCTACATTGTTCGACTCCAACGCAGAACGGATATCGCTGTCGTCGCCATAAGTTCCCTCGATAATCATCTGCGCTTCTTTCACAAAGAAGGTTTTCCCGCTTCCCCATCTACCATTGACGGTCATCACATAATTTCCTGGCAATTGAGCTAACAAATTGACAAACGCACATATATCCGCAAGTCTCATCAATTTGTCGTCCTTCAAAGCCTGGACGATATTTTCCGATGTCGGTTCTTCTTGCAATTTCTGTAAACAATCCAACGGCTCATCACCTCCATCATTTCATAATCCTCAATGCATCGCTCAACCTGTACATTTTTGCGCACGTCGCGTATAAGGAAGCTCATCTTTTATGGTGAACACACACTCACAACGAAAACAGTTCAGCTTGCATGATTCACCATTTTTTAATTCGATACAGTCCACGCCGCTTCCTGCTTTTCCTTTCAAAAAATTGTCATAGCATATAACGAAATCCCAACACCGTAACGATAGCAGTCCTATCGTTACAGCATTGGGATTCTATGCTTTCATGCCATCTTCTGTTTTCACGCGGCCACCTCTCGGCTTTCCCGCTGCCCCGCCGAAAAGCCCTTGATTCCAAGGCTTTCGCGCCCTTTGGCGCGTATCATTTCCGTGGTCATTTTGTCGCAGATCATGTCGTCCGCTTTCGGCTCCATGAGCTCGACCATCATGCGGATGATGTGGCGCGGCGTGCGGAACTGGCCGTTGAC
>ULTB01048258.1_pt1 | contig 10321 bp, 10 predicted proteins | sample 1957251 | NCBI WGS metagenome assembly ULTB01 (sample SAMEA4835724, study PRJEB28245) | human gut metagenome | biome: gut microbiome; material: fecal sample | place: Denmark | collected 2008
AAATTTTTAAACCATCTGTTCTACGCAGCTTTTCAGCTTCGCAGTTGCTGTCTCAATATCCTTTTGGGCAAAGATTGCACTGATCACTGCAACACCATTAATTCCACTACCCGAAAGCTCTTTTACATTATCTTGTGTAATTCCTCCTATAGCAACAACCGGAATATCAACTTTAGTACAAATTTTCTTCAACACACTGTGTTCTACTTCCCGTGCGTCTGTTTTTGTTCCTGTTTGAAACACCGCTCCAACCCCCAGATAATCTGCCCCGTGCTTTTCGGCTAATAAAGCCTGCTCTACTGTCCGTGCAGAGACGCCTATGATTTTATCTTCTCCCAGCTGCGCTCTTACATCAAGAGCTTCCATATCACTTTGCCCAACATGCACTCCATCCGCATCAATTTCCTTCGCAAGCTTCACATTATCATTAATTATGAATGGAACTCTATATTTTTTGCATAACTGTTGTATCTTTTTTGCCTCTTCTAAAAACTCTTCTTCTGTCAAATCTTTTTCACGTAACTGAATAAAGGTAGCGCCACCTTTCAGCGCTTCCTCAACCTGTTCATAAAGCGTCTGCCCATTCAGCCAATGTCTGTCCGTAACAGCATACAGCAACATTTGTTCCCTTAATTGTTCCTTAGTAAAGCTCATATTTAGCCCCTTTCTCCAGTTTTTCTCCTGTCATATTATAGATGGCATCAATAATTCTATTTCTATATGTAGCGTTACCATCGCCTTCCTGCATTCTCGTCCATGCTATTTCACCGGCAACGCCCATCATACAAACTGCTGCCACAGCAGCTTCCAGTTTTCTCTTCGGATTTGCTGCCAGAAAAGCGGTCGTAATACCGGATAACTGACATCCCGTGCCAGTTATTCTTCCCATTTCCGAACGTCCATTTCTAATCACATAGCATTTCTCGCCATCTGTCACAAGATCTATTGCTCCTGTAATTATAACAATTGCTTCTTTCTTTTTCGCAAAACCTTTAATAAATGATATGCTCTGTTGCAAATTTCTTTCATTAACGGCTTCTGTAAGATCAGCATCTACGCCTTTTGTACTTCCACTTCCATAAGCCAGCGTCTTAATTTCTGAAACATTACCTCGAATCACAGAAAACTTTATCTCTTTTATTAATTTTAATGCCGTCTCCGTCCTGAACCTGCTTGCTCCTGCTCCCACCGGATCCAATAATACCGGATGTCCCAGTTCATTAGAGCGATGCCCGGCTTTAAGCATTCCCTCAATACTCGTTTTATGTAATGTTCCCAAATTAATGTTCAGCCCTCCACATATAGATGTAATGTCCGCTACATCTTCCGGCTCATCTGACATAATTGGACTGCCACCACATGCAAGAATCACATTCGCAACATCATTCACTGTTACATAATTTGTTATGTTATGCACCACTGGGGCTTTTTTTCTAACTTGATCCAAGCATTCCTTTAGCATTTCTCTTCTACCTTTTCTTTCGTCAGGTTCTTATTGATTGTTTCCTGGATCTGCTGTTCTACTGCAGCAGCAATTTCCACGGTCTTCATATCTTTATAATCTTCATAAAGCATCGGTTTCAGAAAATGCACCTGCACCGTCACCGGTCTGGTACTGTTTGTATCAAACGGTTTAAAAGAATCAACAAGTGCTACCGGAATAATCGGGCACTTTGCTTTGGTTGCTGCTTTAAAGCTTCCCCCTTTAAAAGAACCGACATTATTCCCATTTTTTGAACGCGTTCCTTCTGGGAAAATAAGATAATTTCTCCCCGATACAACTTCTTTTGTTACACTTGTAATAGTTTTCATTGCCTGACGGACATCCTCACGATCAATCATAAATGCTTTCATGATTTTAAATACCTGTTTTAAAAACGGAACGTTTTCCACTTCTTTTTTAGCTACAACAGAAAAAGGGTGCGTACACGCTTCAACAATTGCCAATACATCATACAAACCTTGATGATTTGGAAAAAACATAAATCCATCCTGCTTTGGAATATTCTCCTGTCCATGTACATCGATTGTTACATTTCCGCCTTTATTTGCACGAAAAACAATCCAACGCAAAAATTCATAATTATCTTCTTCTGTATATTTATCCACATGTGAAGCCCGATAGCAGAGTTTAATCCATCCTCCCGGCACGATCAACAGATTCCGCAATACCATCAGTAGAATTCTTCTCATGCATTCTCCTCCATTCTGCAATAATCCTTAATTGCTGTTTCATAAAGATTATTCCCATCTTTATCTATTACTACAATAACCGGAAAATTTTCAACTGTCAGTTTTCTAATCGCTTCTGTTCCAAGATCGTCATACGCTACCACTTCTGAAGATGTGATACATTTTGAAAGAAGCGCCCCCGCTCCACCAACAGCCGCAAAATATACTGAACCATTACGTACAATTGCATCAATTACCGCTTGATTTCTTTTTCCTTTTCCTATCATAGCACCAAGCCCAAGATCCAGGAGCTGAGGTGCATATTTATCCATTCTGCTTGCTGTCGTCGGTCCTGCCGAGCCAATTGGGCGTCCTTCTCTTGCCGGTGATGGTCCCATGTAATAAATCACCTGACCTTGAATATCAATTGGAAGTTCCCCTCCTTCCTGTAAAATCTCATACATTCTTTTATGCGCTGCATCTCTTGCTGTATAGACCGTTCCTGTAAGATAAACATAATCTCCTGCCTTCAGTGTTGCCACGGTCTCTTTCTTCATTGGTACTGTTATATGCTTGTCCATTTCACTTTCCTCTTTCACTTAGCCTGTTGAATTAAATTGTACGAATCACATGACGATTTACATGACAGCAAATATTAACCGCCACCGGAAGTCCCGCGATATGTGTTGGATAAGTATTAATATTCACCGCAAGTGCTGTTGTTGTCCCTCCAAGTCCACCAGGTCCGATACCAAGGCTATTTATTTTTGTAAGGAGTTCTTCTTCCAACTCTTTTACGTATTCAATTTCTGAATGTGATCCGACTTCACGTGTCAGAGCTTCTTTGGCCATCAAAGCGCATTTTTCAAATGTACCACCAATTCCAACACCAACCACCATTGGCGGGCACGCATTCGGTCCGGCATCTTTTACCGCAGTAAGAACCGCATCTTTTACACCTTCAATTCCTTCTGCCGGTTTCAGCATAAATACACGACTCATATTCTCGCTTCCGAAACCTTTCGGTGCTACTTTTATCTTTACCTGGTCTCCATCTACAATTCTTGTATGCAAAACTGCCGGTGTGTTATCCTTTGTATTCTCACGGATCAACGGATCTCCAACGACTGATTTACGAAGATAACCTTCTACATAACCTTGACGTACACCTTCATTTACCGCATCTTCCAATGCTCCTCCTTCAAGATGAACATCCTGACCAATCTCAAGAAACACTACTGCCATTCCTGTATCCTGACAAATCGGAATCATATCCTCTCCTGCAATCTTCAAATTCTCTTGCAACTGTTCCAATATCTGTTTTCCAAGTGGTGCTTCCTCATTCTTTTCGGCACATTTCATTGCCTCTGCCATATCTGGTGACAGAAAATGATTTGCTTCAATGCACATTTCTTTGATGTTTTTTGTTATTTCTTCTACACGTATTGTCCGAATCATTTCTTCTATCTCCCTTTTCTTTGAAACAGGTACGCAAGCGCAATGCAAGCGTACCTGTATTTTTATATCTCAAATTCAATTTTTCTGCCTGTTCGATGGTACTGGTGATATCTCACTCCTGCTGCATCCATCATTCGTTTTGATGCTTTCACTCCCGCTGTATCCGCGTATTTGTCACAATCATAAATAACTTCTTTAATTCCTGCCTGAATAATTGCTTTTGCACATTCATTGCACGGAAAAAGAGATACGTAAAGTTTTGCTCCCGCAAGACTTCCGCCATTATAATTCAGAATTGCATTCAATTCACTATGCGTTGTATATACATATTTTGTCTCTAACGGATCTTCGCCTTCGCGCGCCCATGGGAATTCATCATCAGAACATCCCATCGGAAGACCATTATATCCCATGGAAAGAATCTTGTTATCCTGACTTACGATACAACACCCAACCTGTGTATTCGGGTCTTTTGATCGCATTCCGGAAAGCATTGCCACGCCCATAAAATATTCATCCCATGATAAATAATCTGTTCTTTTATCTGACATTATTCTTCTCCTTTTGCATATGAATTCAGTTTGTCTGCAAGTTTATCTATAAGCCCTGTCAGTATCTCAAAACATTCTCCATAAGCTGTCAGGGGTTTTCCATAAGGATTCGGAAGTTCTTCTGATACTCCAACAAATTCATTTATTGTATATACATTTTTTACATTTTCATAATCCGAAAGAACTTTGTTCTTAATTGTCTCATTCAATGTCAATACAAGTGTATCTCCTTGTAGATTGCTGCCATCAAACTGCTTTGACACATGATTTTCCAACGTCATCTGAGCGCTCTTCATAATTGCCTCTGCCTTCTGGTTTACCGGTTCAGGGAAAAGCACAACCAGTCCGCCGGATTCAATAATATACTCTTGCTCAAGATCCTTGTGACATAGTAATTCTGCCGCCATTGGTCCTACTGCCGAATCCGCCTCGCTGACAAAAATCACTCTGCGATACTTCTGCTTCTTTGTGATTTCTGTTGCCTGCAGGTGCATATGTCCTGCCGCCTTTTCAAGACGATTCATAATCGCCTTTCCTATTCCGTTCATAGCAAAAGATTCACTATAAATCAGATCAACGTCTTCTTCATCGAATTCGCGAAGCACTCGATAAAGGTTTCTTGCAATAGTATTCTCATTCTCACGGGTTCCTATATTCTTCACAATCCCATAATTATAGAACTGAACTGTTTCCCCCGTTGCAATGATTCCGACTTCCTTCCCTTCCCGATGCGCGGCATAGGCAAGCTGACGAATTGCAAGAATCTCTTCTCTTATATTTCCTTCCACAATCATCATTTTCGCCTTCGGTGCATAATGTCGGTACTTCATTCCCGGAGCTTTCGGCGCCTGCTTGCTTTCACTGTTAACCAATGTCTCATCAACACCGACCGGTCCGATTACCTCTTCAAACATATCCGCTGTAATTGCACCCGGACGTAAAATCATCGGCGGCTCTACCGTCATGTCAAGAATTGTGGATTCCAATCCGATATCTACCGCACCTCCATCCAGGATCATATCAATCTTACCTTCCAGATCCACCCGCACATGCTCTGCTGTCGTCGGACTCGGACGCCCGGATGTATTCGCACTCGGTGCTGAAACAAATCCACCTGCCGCCCGGATCAATGCCGCTGCAATTGGATCACTTGGCATACGAACCGCAACCGTATCTAATCCTCCGGTTGTCCCATAAGGTACACTCTCACTTTTTTCAAATATCATCGTCAGCGGACCTGGCCAAAAATGTGCTGCCAGTGCGTCTGTCTCCGGTGGAATATTCACCGCCACTTTTTTCAGATCCTCATAGTCTGCAATATGAACAATCAACGGATTATCTGATGGACGTCCTTTTGCTGCATATGTTTTCTTTGCCGCCTCCTCCTTTAATGCGTCCGCCCCAAGTCCGTAAACCGTCTCCGTAGGAAATGCAACAAGACCTCCTTGTTTTAATACATTTCCCGCTTCTTCTATTACATCCTGGTTTATTTGGTTTTTATCTATTTTTCTAATAATCGTTTCCATAAATTTTATTATATCATTATTTGTTCTAAAAAAAAACTGTTTCTCTTCTGCTATTCATTTTCTTTTATATAAGATAAAATTCCTTTTGCCACTGCTTCTGCTACTGATTTCTGATAATCTTCCGTAACCAGCTTCTGTGCTTCTTTATAGTTACTCAAAAAACCACATTCTACGATCACTGTAGGTACTTCCGTCTTTTTTAATATATAATATGTATTATTTGCTTTTATCTTTTTGGTATTATCCGGATTTACCTTTTGTAAAGCATCCTGTATTATCCCCGCAGCTTTTTCTCCTTCTGTCGATGTCTGATAGTAGAAGACCTGCGCACCGAAAACATTTTCTTCATGATAACTGTTCTGATGTATACTGACTGCTAATATAGGAGAAACTTCATTCATAATCTTTACTCTGTATTTCAAATCTTCTACTTTACTTTGTGCAAGCTGTTCATCTGTTTCTCTGGTCATGATTACCTGTATATTTTCTTTTTCCAAAATTTTCTTTACAGAATTCGTAATCGTTAAATTGATATCTTTTTCTTTCACTCCATTGATTCCGACCTTCCCCGAATCAGTACCACCATGTCCTGCATCTAAAACAACTATCCTGTCTGACTTTTCAGCTTCTCCGATTGTCTCCATTTCTTCTTTTAATTCTTTCTGTAAGTTTTTCGAAACTTTCCAACAACCTGCGATAAGCCCTGTCATAATCAGAATCCCTATCATCAACTTGATTTTTCTTTGCAAAAAACGACCTCCCTTCACATATTCTATCTATATGCAATGAGAAGCCGTTTTTTAACTTATCTTTTATTTAATTTACATACTGAGAAATGAGCTTCCATACACTGCTTTCTTCTTTTCCCAGACTCCATTCTGCCACACCTGCCAGTTTATTTTCCTGTATCACCTTCAGCTTTGCTTCCAATGATTGAGCATCTTCAAGCCAGATACGGTAGGTTCCGCCATCCGCAGACCATTTTGCATAGTTTTGCTGTGTCTTTTCATCCCACTGTGCTGTTGCTCCCGCATTCACAACACTCTGCGCTGCTTCTTCCATTCCCAGTGCCTTACTTGATACTTTATTCGGATAGGATGCTGCTTCTGTGCCAGCTTCTTCCGAAAGTTGCTCCGGGCTCTTTGCTGTCTCAAACCATAATCTGGTAAAAAATGGAATTCCGGCAATTACTTTATCAGCTGATACCTTTTTCAATGTTTTTTCTATTCCATCCTGCAAATAGCTGATCGACGCCACTGATCCCGCTTCATAGGATCCTTCTGTATGTTCATCATAAGCCATAATCACCACGTAATCTGCCACAATCCCCTGCTCTTTAAGATCATAATGTGAATTGTATGACTGTGGCACATAATTATCAACTGAAAATACAAGATTATTCTGGTGGCACTTCACAGACAGCTCTCTCACAAGCTGCACGTAATGCACACCACACTTGGAAGAAATCAATTCAAAGTCTAAATTAATTCCATCCACTCCTGCTGCCACTGCCGCAGCTACAACCTGATCTTCCAGTTTTGCTCTTTTTGATGTATAACGCAATGTCTCATAGGTCTCATCATAGGAATTCGTTCCACCATGAAAATCCCGGAATACAGCCCACACTTCCAGTCCTGCCGTATGTGCATAATTCACATAGTCCGCATCTGCAATTGAACTGATATTACCTTCCGTATCCGCAAGACTAAACCAGGTTGGTGCGATCGTCGTAAGTCCACTGGTTGATGCAAGTACCTGCTGAACCGCATTATTCGCTGCCGCATTCGTCACATTATGCCATGCCATATTAATCGAATGATCTTCTGTCATGTCTGAATAAACCGGTTCCGTAAAATCTCTGGATATTTTTTCTTTTTTCTGGTTCTTTAAAGATTTGGTCTTAATATATCCTACATAACCATCCGCTGTGGCAACTTTCATCCAGTCATCTTCGTCTTCAAGCACTGTCACCTTGTCCGATTTTTTAACTTCTGTCAGTATCGGACTCTTAACGCCACCAAGATAACGAACCTGTGTGTCTTTCTTCACTTCTGCTGTCTCGATCTCGCCCCACTTTGATGTGATAATTGCTCTGTTTGGTTCCTGTTCCACAGAATATTCCATATTCGTATACTCTTGTATGAACGGAAGTGCAATATATGCGATATCTCCATCCGTCTTAAGAATTACATAATCTTCACTTTTTGTTTCGTTCACTGCTGTATATTCGCTGCTGTTCTCACTTACAGAAATATTTCCATCCGGCAAGGTATATAAAAGCACCCGTTCGTTCGCATCCCAGTAAAATCTGCTGTTTATCTTATCACGAAGAACCTGATATGCTACATAATATTGTCCATCAAAAACCTTACCCGGTATAACACTATCTGTAGAAGAATCGGAAGAAGATTCCGCGGAACTCTCTTCTTTTTTCACTACTTCATTATTAATGATCAATGCCAGATCATCACTGTTTTCTATTCCATAATATTGTTCTTTATCGGCTTCCTCATTTGATGAACCGTATCTCTTAAAGAAAACTGCGCCTGCTGCCAAAATCATGATCAATAATATGATGATCATTACGAAAAGAATTTTGTTACGTCTTTTCCGCGCTCTATTCACTTTCTTCGCATGTCGTGTTCCTGACCTTCCATTTCTGCCTCTGCCTGTTGTCATTGGTCTTCCCTTTCTCCGGGAACTCCCCGGATGTCCAGATTGTCCTTCTACTCTTCCCCTGCTTCGCGCATGGGTACTGCCTTTTCTTTTGTCCATGCCAACCCTCCTGATTGCAATTTTTATATCTCTGGCGCTTTCTTACACAAACAGTTCCTTACGCTCTGCTGTGTGTATTTCTAATATCTCCACATCTCTGGATAAAATAATGATTCTGGAATTCATTATATCATATTTTCATCTTGCGTCATTAACAAATTGCATCTACAACAGTTGTACATATCAAAAAGTTGTTACACCTTAAATGTCTGTCCATCTTCTATCAATTATAACAGCTTACAAACATACTTCTGTCCGGCAGTTCAAGGGGTAATCTCTGCCTGTCTGTTATGATTCACATCTGTAAAAACCAATGATTCTATCCTTCCTTCCGGATCAATCACATAATCTCTCATATAAGTACCTTCTTCTCTGGCCATATATGCTGTCACAATCTGCAATGGACTCATCGGATATCCATCCATAACTATGTCCACTCCTTTTTCTTCATAACCTCTTAGTTCCGCATATAATTCCTTATATCCATCTTCCGTTCTCATATCGTATGTACTCCTTCTCTCCTGGGATCCTGATAAAACGTTGTCCGCCATCTTCGACCATAAAAGGTATCTGTGACATACTGTAGAACAAGTGACGGACAAGAAGACAACCCTGATCTTCGGAGGGTCTCCTTCTCATAATTATTGTGAATTTTCCCTTGATTTCAGGGAATTGAATTTTTTTGAAAATCAGAAATGCTTTCCGTGCCTCCTCTCTTAACATTCTGTTTTATCAAATGGTGTGTCTTCTGTAAGTGCCATTATATGAGCAGCCTTTTGGAATTTCAATGTGTTTATTGTTGATAAGTGGGTGGGATTTGTTGATAACCTAAAATAGTTATAAACAATTTTCGTTTTCCTTTACATCTTTTCTTTTTTTGTTTATACTAAACGATGAAAAGATATATCTAGTTATGAACATAATGAACAGTTCTTAATCCACAGATTATCTTAATATCATAAGACATAAGGATGTGATCATATGAAAATTGAAAAAATCAATGACAATCAGATTCGTTGTACTTTGACACATGCCGATCTTGCAGCCCGCAATCTCAAGATCAGCGAACTGGCTTATGGTACCGAGAAAGCAAAATCACTATTTCGAGATATGATGCAGCAGGCATCTTTCGACTTTGGATTTGAGACAGATGACCTTCCTCTGATGATAGAAGCAATTCCTTCTTCTTCAGACTCTATCACCTTGATCATAACAAAGGTGGAGGATCCGGAAGAACTTGATACACGTTTTTCCAAGTTTACACCTGCCGGAGATTCTGATACACTGAACAGCAATGTTCTTGAAAAGCTTCAGGGCGCAGATGAATTCTTTGATCTGCTTAACAAAGTGAAGGAAGTGGCTTCCGAAGCAAAAGATCCGGAACCTAAAGAAACAGTACCGACATTTCCAGTCCGCCTGTTCTCTTTCGACACGTTAGATTCCGTAATTGAGGCTTCCCGCCTGCTTGCTCCGTTCTATACAGGTGCAAATACATTATATAAGGACGAGGAGAATAATAATACCTTTATCCTTGCGCTGGCACCTGCTGATGGCGCAGATCAGGAATTTAATAAAGTATGTAATATGCTTTCGGAGTACAGTTCCCCTGAGAAGGGAGATTCTTCTGTTCTTGCATTTCTGGAGGAGCATTGCAAAATCATTGTTTCCGCAGACGCAATTCAGAAGTTATCCACAATTTAAACAACGAATAAAAAAGACGGTCTGGAATTATGGGAATAACTTTTCCCACACTTCAGACCGTCTTTTTCACTTGTTATCCACAAAAACTTTTAACGATACGAATAAAGAATGTGCCTTGCACATTCTTGCGCCTGCGGC
>ULTB01033252.1_pt1 | contig 10294 bp, 14 predicted proteins | sample 1957251 | NCBI WGS metagenome assembly ULTB01 (sample SAMEA4835724, study PRJEB28245) | human gut metagenome | biome: gut microbiome; material: fecal sample | place: Denmark | collected 2008
GTCCAAAGGAGCTGATTGTCATGCTGAAGAATATACCGACCACTGTGGTAGCAAGCTTGATGGGAAAGCACCCTCAGTGGGTGCGGGTGCGCATCCGCAGAGGTCTGCTCGATTTTGGTATCGCCACTCAAAGTAGTTCTGGTAGATGGTCTTATTGGATCAGTCAGAAAAAATTCCAGGAGGAGCTGGGGTACACCGAGCAGGATATTATCCACGCTGCAGAAAAACTTGGTGTCAGGTTACATTGGACGACGGATTGAACGCCACAATTTTTGTATTTCGTCGTCCGTGAGTTGCAGGAGGTCATAGACGAATCCTGCCGGAAGCTTGAAAACGTCAGCAACCAAGTTGTTTTTTAGCAATTTGTCAGCAGGGATATGGAAAATCTGTGCACATCTGAGCATGGGCTCGATTCCCATTTTGCGCTTACCTTTTTCACAAAGGTTATAAAATTGGCGTGATATACCTAGTTTTTCGGCAAGTTCTTCCTGCGTCATGTGATATGTACGACGCAGAATCTCAAGATTTGTTATCGGTGCTGACCTATAACAAATAGGATTTAAGGTGATGTCGTTGGTTTCTATGCCGTAGATATCATCTAGGCTTATTTGAAAAAGGTCGGCAAGTTTCCTGGCATATTGCAGACTGATCCGTTTCTTCCCGCTCTCTACCAGAGCATAGTAGGGGCGTGAGATGCCCAGTATGTCTGCCAGATATGCCTGCGTCATACCATGCTTGAGGCGCAGAGTGCGTAATTTTGTTGACATAAGATTACTCCTTTGTTGAGAAAGAGGAATGAGAAATGAAAGTCATCAAGGATTTCCGCACATTGGCGGAATTGGAGGAGACGATTACGGGATATAAGAATCTATATCATGTGTCCTGTCTTTCCACAAAATCCCATGCCGTGCTTTTCTTTGATGTGAGAGGTGACGAATGTTATCCGATCGCCTCTGATTTCGAGGCTTACTGCTTCCTGCAGCAGGAGGATACCCAGCAGTTCCTCTTGTCGGTCGGTTTTACCGAGCAAGAAATCGCGGAGTACATCGAGAAAGTAAAAAAATTGAATAAAACAAAGCTACAGTCGATGGATGAGACAGGTAAGAAACTCAAGGAACTACAAGGGGAATTCGAATCCTTGAAAGAAACTTGGGAGAATCCTGACTTTGCTGAATCCAGTTATGTTTAATAAGTTAACGCTGTTATAAATACTCATTATTTAACATTTGGTGATATTAAATAATATTTATTGATGTTTTATATATGAGTATTTATTTATTGCCTATTTTTAGTATGGTGTTATTTATTTTAAGGTGGTGTTATTAAAAATGAATCAAAGAAGCAATCCGCTCTTGATCAACGAGAGTCCGATGCAGTTCTTGCCATCGCTGGCATGCGTGCTTGGGGTAAATGGTGCGTTATTCGCACAGCAATTGCATTACTGTCTGAATGCAGCACGTAATCCGAGATATGTTGATGGCAGGGCGTGGGTTTATAACACGCTTGACGTCTGGAATCTGCAATTTCCGTTCTGGTCAAAAAACACTTTGCGACGAACATTGAAAAATTTGCAAGCTGTGGAAATTGATGGCGAAGTTTATCATGTACTGTTAGTACATAATTATAATGCAAACAAAATGAACCGTTGCCAGTGGTTCAGTCTTGATTATGATGAGCTTGACCGTCTGATACCTGTTGCACAACAAAAAGCAGCAAGCCTGCAAAGGGATATTGCAGATGGGTCTGAATCGGTACAACGGAATATAGAGTTTCTTTCTCATCGATACCCTTCACTACAGAATAATAACGCTGAAGAGGGATTTATCAATGATTCTTCTCCAAGTGTCCAAAATGAGCACATGCATGTGTCGAAATCCACATATGCAAGTGCCCAAAATGAGCACATCGAAAAATTCGTTTCAGAAAAAACACAATCAAATTTTAATAAAGTGCCTGCGAACCAAGTAATGGCGCATGTGTCGAAATCCACATATGCAAGTGCCCAAAATGGGCAGATGCAAGTGCCCAAAATGAGCACATGCAAGTGCCCAAAATGGGCAGATGCAAGTGCCCAAAATGGGCACATCGAAGGATCATCGGATGATGCACACTCCGAAATACCTGCGAGCCCAGAAGCAGCGCGGGTTCCGATGGGATCGGATGACGCTCGTTTGGACGAGTTCCCTACAATTAATCAAAGATATATATATACATACCCTAAGGGTAGTACTAGAGATAGTAATACACAAGAGTATAAACAAGATATAAATACAAGAGATACTTCTCTATCTCAATCTCTCTCTCCTACTCCTACGTATGAGGCTGGGGAGAGAGAGACAGGGAAAGAGCAAATGGGAGATGTGAAGGAGAACGGTCAGGATACTATCGGGTATCTGAAATCGGTCTGCAAGTCCTTTGGTCTCCCGATGTACGCGAACGATATTCGCTCACTCAGCAGTATCGCCAGCAATTATCCCTTAGCCGACATCATCTCGGCCATTAAGATTGCGGTGAGCCATGATGCTCGCTCGTTCTCTTACGTTATCTCTGTATTGCAACGTGCGCAGCAACACGGAGGTAGCAATCATGAAACGAGACAAGAACCGCACCCAGTCTATATCAGCGATGACGCAAGGCGCTATGCCGAGCGGAAGGAACAGTTCTGGCGAGAACACAAGTGCTGATTTCCGCACTGTCGAAGAACTTCTGGACTTTGCTCCGTTGTCGGAGCATCCATCTCTGCAACAAGTGCAGGAGAAGTATGCTAATAAAGCCAGGCAGATCGTTAAGGCTCAACACATCGACATTCCTGAGGATGTCTTACGGGTACATGCGCTCGAAATCGTCTCGACGTTCAGCGGCAGATTCTGTCAAGGGTGCGGGAAGGAGCCTGACAAAGTGACGCGTTGCTTTCAGCCGCATTTGCGTTATGATGCGACGCACAATGAGCTGTCTGTCGAGTTCTCTCCCTGCCCGTATGCCGCAGACGCAAGGAAGAAGCGTAAGTACGAGGACGAGCTCAAGGACATCCTCGTCAGCCCGCACTTCCGTTCTCGGACGTTCGACAATTTCTATCCCTCTGAGCAGTCGAAGAAGCTTCTTGAGTTCTTGCAGGAGTGGGTGTCGTCGTATCGCACAAATTGCCGTGGCTTTTATATCTACGGCGGCGTAGGTGCAGGCAAGACACATCTTGCGGTCGCGGCGCTGCTTGCGGTGCACGAGATCTATCACGAGCAGTGCATGTACATGGTCGTGCCGAGCTTCCTTGACGAGCTTCGTCCCAACATGGAGACAGGAGAGGCGTTGCAGAAACGGTTCCGTCTCTACAGCGAGGTACCTGTCCTGCTTATCGATGACCTAGGAGAGGGGAGAAAATACAATGGCACATTGTCTTCCTGGGCGAGGGAGAAGCTCTACATGCTCATCAACGACAGGTATGAGCACGAAAGGACGACAATCGTCACGTCTGTCTACAGTCCGAGAGAAATCGGCGATATCATCGGCGATTCTACCATCAGCCGCCTTATCGAGATGTGCTACTTCCTGCATACGCTGGATGGCGATCACCGCTATAGTAACTTCAAAATCATCGAGTAGAGAGATTTTGATAAGGCAATATAGACAACAATCCCTTCTCAAACGCTCTGGCGTCGTCTGTAAGGGATGCCTAAGTCGTTTTAGGCATAAGTTTATGGACGGGCGTAAAATATCGCTTAGAATCGATTCTAGGGCGTTTGAAGATTCTTTAGACGACCTCTGTAAAGATATATCTTTTTACGCATGATTCAAAGCAAATTAGAGTCATGCCTTGGGGGTTCTGCAAAAAAGAGAGGAGTTTTATCAATGGAGTTACAGAATCTGGAACCTACCGGTGACGCTCAGACGCAATCTGAGGCATTCTCGGTGCCAGTATCGAGCAGTGTGCCTGCTGATGACGGTCAAGTGCAGTCTCTGAGAGACGAAATCGCGACACTGAAAGAACAGCTACAACAACGCGAGAAGATGCATACTATCACGATGATCAAAGAGGTCAAACCAAATGACTATGACGATCTCAAGCATCGTTGCAAAGATCTCGAAAAGAAGTTGCAGAAATACAGGAGTGCTTATGCCTTAGGCGGGATTTCAACGTTGTCTATGCTGATTGACGATTATAAGTCACTCTCAAAAAAGCGGCTTTCTGAAATCACGAATGAAATTCTTGCCGAGAATTTCGACAGAGAGACAATTACAGAAACTATCAGTTTCTGCGATTATCTTGCAAATATTCGTTCGGAAATCCGTGCAATCATTAGCATGAATACACGTGGAAAATGGATTAATAATCCGGCGTACAGAAAGATAAAATGTGATGCTGATTATATTACAGAGCTCTTATCAAAAGACTCTAATTTTATCAAAATTGATGAGAATCGATACGAGGAATTTCATCAGCTTCTTTGCAACATTACCAATGTCTTGAAAGAGTTTTTTAACAAGAAAGGACGGTATCGTGAATGATTTTATAGGAGAGTAGGAGAGGAGAGTGTAATCGTGTGGACCTTTGGAGAAAAGCTCAGATATCTGCGTCGAGAGAAAGGATGGACGCAGGAAATCTTGGCAAAAAATACAGGATTCTCTGTCAAATCAATCTATAACTGGGAAAATAATAAACGGAGACCGACTGATTATTATTATGTCGCTACAAAACTTAGCGATGTTTTTAAGGTCGATCTGATGGTTTGGTTTCCGACTGTTGCACAAGACGGGAAAGCATCGTCTTAATATCTGCAATATCTTTTGCCATTTGTGATTGCTGTAAGCTTATGATCTGCATTTGTAGCTGTATCTCCGAAGAATCATCAGCAGGCTCTTGGGAAGCTGGATTCGAGATTTTCTCATCCATACCGAAAAAGGTGTCAAGTGAGATTCTGAGTGCTTTGCAGAAGTTATAAATAATTTCTGCTGGTACAGCTCTGCCATATTCATAATTCTGATAAGATCGGAATTTGATGCCGATTTTTTCCGCCATTTCTCTTTGAGAGAGGCGAGCCTGATTTCTGTAATATTTCAGGCGGCTAGAAATCTTGTTTGTAAGGATTGAAGTCTCAATTTTTTCGCCCATTATTTTTCCTTTCTACTTGACGTATATCATTACGGTGTTATAATAGCAATATAAACACCTATTTGGGTGTAAGTAATGCTTAAATTAGTGTAATATCGATGATTTGGAACATCCACCATTTATTTTACCAAATTTAAGGGAAGGAGCAAAGGTATGAATCAAGAACCGAAAAATGGAACGGAGCTTCTGGCAAGATTTTTCGGGAATAAATCGATTATCGATACGACAATCGAGCAAATACCAATCGAGTCGCTGCTCGATAATCCGGATAACTTCTACGGTCTTCGGGACATCGATGATCTCGCTCAGAAAATTGCGGTTTCCCATGTGGTTGAACCGCTAGTCGTTGAGAAGCACGACGATAAGTACATGATTATCTCTGGACATCGGAGAAAAGCGGCTTGGCAGAGACTTCTAAACGAGGGCATCGTAAAAAATCATAACTTGCCATGTGTTGTTTCCTCGTTCGAAAATATCAATGTCAAAGGAGTGGAGTTTTCTCAGAAACAATGTGCTGGAATGTATCTCATGTTTTCAAATATGGGACAGCGAAAAATCAGAACAGTCGAAGAAAATCTGCAGGAGGTCGAACGGCTTGAACCGATAGCTAGAAGTGTTTTCGACGCGCTTGATGCGTCGGAAAAAAAGGAATGGGATAGCTTCCGCAGTTTCTTCGCAAAGACATTTCTTAATATGTCTTCGACAGGATTGCAGCGTTTGACGGTGCTGAAAAAGCTTGTGCCTGAGGCAAAAGAGAAAATTAATGATGGTACTTTCGCATTGCTATTCGGCTCCGAACTTGCTAGCCTGTCGTCTGATAATCAGCGCCAATATCTTTCGCTGATTGAAAGCGGTGAGCAATCACCGACAGTCCGGGCACTGCTTGCTTGGAAGAAAGACCGACGTAAAGAAAAGGAAGAAAAGAGGGAGGAGGAACCGGAGGACAGATTTGACGAGCATCCAAATTTTCCAGATGAGGATATCTCATTTGAGCCAGCAGAGCCATCCGATGATATTGAGGAAAAAAGTGATGCTTCTGGCGAGCTGCAGCCTGAACGTGTTAATCATGTAAAGCAATCTGTACAGGATGTGAAAGATAAGCGCGTCGTCTGCGATATTGCTGATATTCCAAACAGAATATCTGATCCGCAGAGTGAGGCAAAAAGCTGGCTGGTAAGTCAGCAGATAGATTATCTGACACAGTTAAAATCTTATGCGGATGCGCAGGCTGCAAGAGATGATGATGAGCTTATTTCAAGCCAATGGAAAGTTCGGTCATCGGTGCTTTCTGTGCAGATATTGCTGCTTAAAGGGTAGAAAAAGAGATGTTTTACGATGGGAAAAGCAGGAAGAATCATTGTTGGAGCTCTCTTTTCCTGCTTGATGTTCATACCGCTGGTATATGCTGAGTCGTTACCAGTAACGTCTCCTTTTGGATGGCGTATTCATCCGATTTCTGGCATTTGGAAATTTCATAGCGGTGTCGATCTGGGGTATGATTATGGCACCCCTGTTAATGTTTTGTTTCCAGGGCAAGTCATACAAGCAGGAAATTATGACGACGGGTATGGCAATCAGGTGCTTGTCTATCATCCTGATTATGATACTTACACGAGGTATTGTCATATGTGTGAGGTTACGGTGAATGTCGGTGATTACGTAGAAAGCGGTACAATCATCGGATATGTCGGTTCTACAGGCTATTCAACCGGGCCTCATTTACATCTTGAATATATTATCTCGGATGGTAGTGGCGGTTATGTTTACGCCGATCCTCTGTCGCTTTGGGGAGAATAGGACGAAACACCGCTATTGAGTATATTTGGATATTTTTGAAAGGAGGCAGGAATGCTATATAAAGATAGTCCAGTGTTCTCATTGGAACTTGCTGAAAGTTTCTTGCGGCAGCATTTTCGCGAGACTTCGAAAGATAAAATATTGAGAAATTCCCTGAAGACATTCTGCCAAGAATGTTCTGTGAATGATAAGAATATGCTTCGAATATTTTTTCGTCTCGTCAAGATAGATGTGAATCAGGCGCTGATATCAGCCGTGATTGATTCTTTACCTGAGGATGAAAAAAAGTATGTTAGCATGAAGTACTGTCCTAGCGGTACTAATGTTACGAAGCAGGAGCAAGAAATTCATGTCACCAGAGGACAGCTGAATATTTGGCGAAAAAAAATTCTCGCTGATGTATGGCGAGCTTTGAATTATGAACTCACAATGCAAGATATTTACTTTCCTAAAAAAGTCATAAATATGATGGAAGCACTTGCAACGCTTTTATCTTTTTACAATGAAATGGATCCGTCCAGAAAGGTGACGGATGCATATACTTGTCAATGTCTCGAATATTATTATAATTCGTACCGCAGGCTTTATGACGAATTATATAACTGTTTTATCTATCAAGGAGATTGCCAGAAAATGAATCTTGTCGTATCTACGATAATCAAACATCCGTATTTAAAAAAAGAAGCTTTATCACGGCTTTGCGGTCTGAATCAAGGTACTTTTTCAAGATATCAAAAGGCGTTTGAAGATCGTGTCAAGCCATATGTCATCGAGTCGTTTTAACAGGAGGTATTCGTAATGATTGCTGTTGATGAGATCAGTGGTTCTGTCATAAATGGTTATGTGACGGCGTTGTCGCCTGTCGTTCATAATGAGATTTTTGATCTTGGCTACACTAAGGTCAAAGGAGCAGCGAATAAGCAACGTATGATGACTTATGCGTTGCATGATGAAGATGGTAATGCCATTAATGCTCTTGTGCCTGTAGTTTCCGGCAATTCGATTCGTGGCATTGCCCGCCGTTTGCTCTTCGATTTTTCTTTCGCAACTCTTGAAACGACAATCGGTGAGCTCATCCCGAGTAATGAGGAAGCAAAGCGTATTACGTATTTCTTCCGCAACGGCGGTCTTACGCCGAAAGGGTTCTCGCCCGTACCCGCAAAAATCGGTACTTATGCAAAAATCAGGACAATCCCTTGGCTCGGTCTGCTCGGGGGTGTGTATCTCGGCCATCAATTCGGCGGTTCGCTTTCGACGTCTATTCTGATGCCGGTTACGAGAGAGACGTTGCCGCTTTGCTCGGATACTGTAAAAAAAGAGATGGAAGGAAAATCTTTGCCACCGCTCTCTGATTTGCAGAGCCTGCACAGCATCCGCTATACGCGTCGTGCGGATGAGGATAACGAGGATGAGAATCGCGATGATACCGCCGAAAAGGATCCTGAGGCTATGATTTTCGGCACGGAGTATATTCCTGCTGGTACGGTGTTCGATTTCACGGCATCCGTAGATTCTGATGATGAGGGAGTCGTTGCAGCGTTCTTCGCTGCGCTTGCGCTCCTGTCACGTCATGGAAAAATCGGCGGCATGAACGGACGCGGGCATGGCTACGTAAAGTTCCAGCTCGGTATCGATGAGGCGCAGTGCTTGGAACGCTATGAAGATTATCTCGTGAAGCATAAGGATGATATTATTGCCAATATTCGTAGTATTCCTACCTTGTTGGAATCCGTAAAGAAAGAAAAGAAGGAACTGAAGAAAGGAAAACGCTGATGGGATATTCGTCATTACAGATTCTTTTTGAAAAAGAAAATGATACGTCGCTTGATTTTTGCGAGGAAGACAGAAAATGCCGTATCTGCGGCGGCAGACTTACCAAAGAGCATGAGAGTTTTGACAAGCTTTCGGGGAGCTGGACAGATGAAGCCATGCTTCAGAACAAAGAAAGCGATCAGATCTGCACGGCCTGTTCCTGGTTCACGGGAAAAGGGTTTAAAAATATCTGGGAAAGCAAGCATGTGCTGATTGCAGACAAGGAGAAAATCCATCATCTCGGTTATGGTGAGCTGATGCCTTATCTGTCACGAGAAGATCTGCCTTTTCCGCTGGTGATTTCGGTGAAGGGGCTGGGGACTGCTCCACTGCAAAAGCATACGGAGTTCCGCACGTTGCACGCTGTCAGTACTTCTGATGAGAATATGTTTATTTCGTTCTGTTATCTGAAGTATTTCGACGCTGCCACGGTTGACGGTGTTGCCAGTTTCAGGCGGCGCGAGTTTGTTGACACGGTATATCGGCTGGCTGACATGGGGCGCAGGTATATTTTTCCGACTGTTAATTCTCCAAGTGAGTGGAAGAAGCGCAACGATGTATTCGCCAGACTTTATGCTTGTTCTACTACTAAATCTCCCAATAGCTATTTGGCATGCTTCCTAGCTGCTTACGAGGCTGTTCCAGAAAAAAGGAGTGAGATTTCGTGATTCCTGTAAGGATTCGGTTTTCTCTTGCGTCGCCGATTGCATTCTCAGGTGCAAGTGTGTATCGACCTATCATGTTCGACGGTTTGCTTGGGGCAATGTGGGCACGAGAAAAAGGCCTTGTGAAGACTCCGACTGAGAACATGAAAAGCCAGTTGATTTTCCCAGAGCTTCCTCTGGAATTGATTAATGGCAGATATTATGCCGCTTCAGCGATGTTCCTACCAGAGGATGCGCCCGCTACTATGCGGATGGATGGTCTCGTGAAGCCTGCAGACTGGTGTGATGCTTTCGCACATCATATACCGAGTGCTAGAAATAACTTTTTCCGTGCGAATACGATGTGGAGCCGTGCGGCCATGGAGAAATTCTGGCTACTTACGACACCGTATATCGATTTCTACGCGAGAATTACGGATGTCGAGACGTTCCAGCGGTATATGGCACGGCTACGAAAGAGTGGCTTTATTGGATCGAAGCATCGCATGGGATTCGGGAAGATTCTTGGCATTGATGTTCAGCAAGTGAAGGATGATTGGTCGCTTTATCGGGACGGTCTGCCAACGCGCCCGATCCCTGTACAGGATTTTGAGGGTGCAGGAGATGCTGCAAAAGGGATGTCAACTATCTATCCGCCGTACTGGTTCACTGCGAACGAGGAGTTGTGCTGTTTGCCAAGGCAGTCACAATATATCCCGAGAGAGCATCTTGATGAAATGGAAGGAAAACTGCAGGAGATGTTCCGGCAGTTTCAGCTTCGCAGTGAGCGCAAGGAAGTTGCGAAGAGAAAGGAGTGCGTAAAATGATTTATTCGGATCATAATATTCGGCTCGCTCTCCTTTACCGGGGGCTGTTCGAGGTCTCGTCTTCAAAGCATTCTGTGCTTGATTCTATCCAGCCTGCTTCGATTGATCTG
>ULTB01011064.1_pt1 | contig 10265 bp, 10 predicted proteins | sample 1957251 | NCBI WGS metagenome assembly ULTB01 (sample SAMEA4835724, study PRJEB28245) | human gut metagenome | biome: gut microbiome; material: fecal sample | place: Denmark | collected 2008
ACCGCAGGGTCGTTGGTTCGAGTCCAACAGGGGGAGCCATCTCAGAAGCCTTGAACCTCAACGGGTTCAGGGCTTTTTCATTTTTTAAAACAGTTTGAAATTTCAGTGTGTCTAACATCTGTCTAACACTTTTTAATGTTTCAATATGAATATTTTGCACTATTTTTATATATTGACATTACCATTGATTGTGGTATAATCAATTTGTCGAATAAAAGTTGATTTTCTGAAACTTTAATACTTTTGATATTGATGTTAATTTGTACTCTTATATTGTTCTCGGGCATCCTTTGATTTCTGTGCGAGCTTTTCCTCGATATGGACAAGATAATCAAACCCTTCAATCAGCTTCTGAATAGCAAATTGAGCAACAACAGTGACAAGCATACCCGCGGCGGCTTTGAAGATATTGAGTCCGACGGCGGCGAGTTTTGACTTAACACCGGTGACTTCTATTTGAGAGCCCATCTTCTTTTGGTACTCCACGAAGCCTTCCCATGTTTCTTCGCCACCCTTGCAAGAATCAACATAATCCTGCATGGATTTACTCATTTTCTCATAGATCTGTTCTCTTTCATCAAGAGAGGCATCTTTGTATAGGCGGACATCAGCCTTGTTTTTCTTTCCAGCATCAGTCTCTAAATCAACAGACTCGCTTATCATTGCAGCGAGTTCTTTTCGAGTCTCTTTAGCGCTATTTTTTACCTTACTTATCTCTTGACGCACAGCGGAACCCCAAGATGCAGCATGAGTAATACCGCTCTTAAACGTGCCGTCCCAGTTAATACCGGCTGTCATCTCTTGATATTTTTTCTTGATATCATCGAGTTGAGCTCCAAAAATAGCTAAATCACCAAATGAAGTACCGTTACCCTTAGTAGTGAATATCTTTCATGTTATACTGCTTTGGGGATAAGCAAAATAATATTATAACAAAGGGGAGTAGATACAAATGGCGAAAATATTTTTTTGCCCTCATTGTGGAAACAAATTACATCTATCAAGCGACGCTGACCTTGTGCAATACAAAAACGGGGTATGCAAATATTGTGGCTTCATAGGAGACTTTATAGATGTTGGGTTGAGCAATGATGAGTTTTTTAGTCAGATCGACGACTATGCGACTCAAAAAAATATAGATATAGACGCAACTTTTGAAAATATGTGGCGCACTCGAATAGAAATGTTTAACATAGACCAAGACCCGCGCTTCGACTGGGACGCCTCTCTAAAATCAATGAAAGAAAAGGATAAAGAGTTGCTTGAGGCGGACTTGCAGTTTAAAGCCCGACAAAATGCTAAGAAAGCCGCCGCCAACACACTCCACTGTCCCACCTGTGGGTCAACTAACATCAAAAAACTCGACGTCGTTGACCGTGCGGTATCTGTGGGGTTCTTCGGTATCTTTTCTAATAAGATAAATAAGAGCTTTAAGTGTAAAGACTGCGGGTGTACTTGGTGATTAGCTTCTAATAACTGTCATGAACCAGTTAGCTATCATATCTATGAACAATACGCTTCTGCACTAACTTGTATTTAAATATTATTTTCTTTATCGCTAATGTATGAGGCGTTCGTCAGCCATGGTTATTTACAATAGAAAAACTTTTGATATCTAACTTTGTATATATTGGGTTATAATATTGTGTTTATAAGTTTATGCTAATGGGGGGATGATAAGTAAATGAAGTGTTGTGCTTTATGTGGCAAAGAAGCGGAACTTGTAAAAAGTCATATAATACCTAAACTTGTTTATAGAAGAATCAGTGGTCATGAAAAATCTCGATTTCGTTCACTTGATAATTTTAAAAAGCCAATGCAAGATGGCGAGAAAAGACCAATGTTGTGCCATGAATGTGAAGAACTGTTTAGTTCATATGAAAATAAGTTTGCTTCACAATTTTTTGACAACTATTTAAATACTAATAAAATAAAGCACAAACTTTCTGGTTTGGTTGAAAACTACTTCTTGACAGTAGCCTGGAGAATTCTGTGGGATGATTTATATAGGTTAAATTCTCGTAGTGATCATTTTGCTAAAGATATTTTTGATTGCTTTTGTGCAGAATTAGGAGATTATCTTCTTTCGATAGGAAATAATAATGATAATTATCCTCCAAAAAAGTTCAAAACATATGTATACAAACTTGACTCATTAATAAAAGATAAAGCAATTAATGAATTGGCAAAAGGCACTCTTTTTGGATATAGTTTTTTCCATACGAGGAGTAATTCAATATCAGTAATAGTTTATTATGCCGGTTTAGTTTTTGTAACATATTATAACTATGACAAAAGAAAATACATGATTATTGGACAAAAGCCTATTATATTTAAATCCCTTGCAAGGAGAAAGGAAATAATAGATGAGTTAAAAACTCGGTTTTGTGAAATGGCTTCGCAGTATAAAAAGGTCATGACTCCAGAATTGCAACAGACAATACAAGAATATTATAAAAAGCATGACAATTAAAAGTTTATTATATAATTATTAAATGCGTTTTTATTACTGCTTGAATACACATTTGAAAGGTGTTTTCTTACTGCATAAACACTTCATAGATTGAAATAGTTATCATGTTTAACTAACAGAGCAGTAAGACTAGAATCTTTCTGCTCTGTTTTAATTTACCTACCGACTCAAATACCGAGTCTGCCGCACTAACAGCAGACCCGATTAATCTCCACTTTACATAATTTTTGCGTTTGACTCAGCGCGAAAAAGGGCAGATATACGGAATTTTGCCGATGATATTGACATAAAGCCGAATGATTGGTAGAATATTATCGAACCGGATAGCAATGGCTAACCGGTTGACTTTAAGATTTATAGTTAGCTAATGCTAATCGAGAAAAAGTACTGTGACGCCGAAACGGCGTTTGCTTTTTGTGTTGCAGTTAGCAAAAGCTAATTGAATGGAGGAGAAACATGAACAGAAAAATATCGGCTGTTGCCGCAGTTGTTTTGATGCTTGCGGTAATTATATGCGCGGCTCTGCCGGCTTTTGCGGCTTTGGCTCCGACTCAGGACGGCGTGTATGAAGTCAGCGTTAAGATGTACCACGCTCAGAAGGACAAGACCTCTATGGGCGACAAATACCTTGTTCATACCGCACTGCTGACCGTGAAAAACGGCAGCAAGACTTTGACTATAGCAACGCCCGAGAGCGTCTCGGGTATGCAGTTCTGGTACTACAAAAACGGCGGAGTTGAGGGCGACACGGTCGAAGTCAAGCCCGCAGGGAGCGTTAAGATAGCGGGCACGACATATCAGTCCGCGTTTGAGTTTCCGATAGTCGGAAACGGCGAGTTCGTCGGCGTGAAGTTCGCCGCACCCGTTATGCCGATGTCGCCCTCCGCGAGAATACATATCGACTATGCAAGCGCTAAAAAAGTTGCGGATATCGGCTCCGCCGCTGTTACTGCTCCGAATGCGGTGACTCCCACGAAGCCGACTGAAAGCGCAAAAGGCGAAGCTTCGGTTGATACAACGGCTTCTGCACCTGCCGAAACCGATTCTACCGGCGAGACGGTAACAGGGGAGAGCATCTCGGAAAATGAGGCTTCAACTGTCTCTGAATCTGTTGCCGAACCCGTTTCCGAGACGACTTCAAATAACAGCGGAAGCAAAAAGACTGCGGCGATAATCGGATCTGTCTTTGCGGCGGTCGTTATAGTTGTGCTCATAGTTGCAACGGTGATAAAGAGAAAAGCAATAAAGGAGTAACCGGAATGAACAAATGCTTCAAAAAATTTCAGGTCAAGGATTTCGTTTTCCTTGCAATTCTTTCGGCGGCGATGACGCTCTGCGGCGGAATAACCATGCCGCTTGTTATGCACACGACTTTATTTGGGCTTCGCAATATGGCGGCGGCTCCGATATATGCGCTCTTCTGCGCTGTCGGTCTGATGAAAGTCAGAAAACCGGGTGCGTTGACTGTAATCGGTCTGTTTTCCGGCGCTCCGCTCGCGTTCTTTTCAACCGTTATGTTCTTCAACAACCTCGTGGCGGCCGTGATAGCGGAGCTGTTGATGCTGCTGTTCTTCAGAGGCTATAAAAATAAAGGCTCCGTGCTTTTCACAGCGGGAATATATATGCCGCTCTCTCTGCCGATTTCAGTGCTTTTCAGCATCTGGCTCAACGGACAGAGCTATGAGCAGCTGCTTGCGCGCCCGACAGCTTCGATATTCACCTCGCTCGGTACTGTGGCGCTCGGGTTCATAGGCGCGGCAATCGGCATGAAAATAGCCGCAGAGCTGCAAAAGGCGGGCAAGCTCAAGCCCGACGGAGAAGACGGAAATGCTTGATGCGTTCAGTGTAAAAAAACCGATTTATCCGCTTGTAGCCTTCTTCTCGTCGCTGTGTATGCTCGTGTGCGGAATGCTGCTTTCGAAGAGCCTTTGGGCGTTTGCGTTTGCCGGAGTGCTGTTTTTGCTCTGCTGCTGCTTCGGGCTGTTTCGCGGCGCATGGAAAATGAGCGCCGCAATGCTCGCCTTCGGGCTCGTGATAGGTGGATTGGCTTTTATAACTAATCGCAATTTCAACGCCTTTTGGCAGACCGTCGTGCGTGCACTCCTGCTCGGGATATGCGCCGTGCCGATGATAACAATACCGCCCGCGGATCTCACGCGCTGCATGAATCAGCTGCACTGCCCGCGGATAATAACGCTCGGAATGCTGGTCACCCTCCGCTTCATCCCGATACTTGTCACCGAGATAAGGCGCATATGGGAGGCGATGAGGGTGCGCGGCGCGAATGTCAAATGGTATCGCCCTGACTGCCTCTACAGAGCTTTTTTCATTCCGCTTGTCATGCGCATTATCGGTATTTCCGATACGCTTTCTCTTTCTCTTGAGACAAGGGCGTTCGCGCTCGATAATTCTCCCGCAACCGTCTACGGTAAGGTCGAGCTTCGTGCGCGCGACATAATATTTCTCGTCGCAGTGATTATTTCCTGCGCGGGTCTGGGGGTGGCGGCGTGGATGCGTTGAGGCTTGAAAATATCAGCTTTTCATATAACGGCTCAGAGAAAATATTTGACAATGTCAATTTTACTCTCGAATACGGGGACTTTGTGCTTCTCTCCGGCGTATCAGGCGAGGGCAAGAGCACTCTGCTCTCAATAATCAACGGCATGATTCCGTTTATAACGCCGGGAAAGCTTGAGGGAAAAATTTATGTAAATTCCGAGGATGTTACTGCCGTCAGAGTCAGCGAGCGCGCGAAGCTCATAGGCACGGTGCTCCAGAATGCCGATGAGCAGATAGTCTATGATATCGTCCGCGACGAAATAGCTTTCGGGTGCGAAAACCTCGATATCCCGGTCGAGACAATAGATCGGCGTATAGAGACGAGCACAAATATGATGAAAATATCGCCCGACGCAAAGACGCGGACTATGTCCGGCGGGCAGAAGCAGAGACTGATTACCGCTTCGACGCTCGCGATGAAGCAGAAAATCATAATTCTTGATGAGCCGCTGGCAAACCTTGACGTTGAGGGCGCGCATGTCCTGCTCGGCGCGCTTCGCTCACTTGCCAAAAGCGGATATGCCGTGCTGCTCGTTGAACACAGGCTCGATGTTGTCAGACCGTATGTCAACAAGGTCATGTGGATAAAAGATAAAAATGTCATAGTGAGCACCGATAAAGATGCCGTTACCCGTTCCGAACGGGTCATAGAGCCGGAGAACAATGCACACACTGCTGGCTCACCGGTTATAAGCGGGCGTGGTTTGGTGTTTAGCGCAGGCGGCAGAAATATCCTTGATTCGCTCGATATCGATGTGTATAAAGGTGAACGCCTTGTTCTGCTCGGTGCGAATGGCTGCGGCAAGACTACGCTCATGCGGACTCTTGCAAGGCTCAACAAGCTCACATCAGGCACGCTCGAACAAAATATAGTTCAAAAGCCGGGGCGAAGAAAGCCCAACGCCGCGTGGTTCAAAAAGGTCGGCTTTGTCTATCAGAATCCGACATATCAGCTCTTCATGCCGACACTGCTCGCCGAGGTCTCTTTCAGGGCATCATCGGAGCAGAAAGCAAGGGAGATGATCGAGGCGTTCGGCCTCTCGGGGCTTGAAAATAGGCATCCGCAGTCCCTTTCGGAGGGACAGAAACGCCGCGCGGGTCTCGCTGCGATATGCGCGGGCGAGCCGGAAGTGCTGTTCCTCGACGAGCCTACTGTTGGACAGGATTATAATAATCTTGAGCGAATAGTCTCGGCTGTCAATAAGTTGAACCGCGAAAACGGCTGTACGGTCGTCACCGTTACTCACGACCGCAGGTGCGCCGCCGCTATGGCAGACAGGGCGCTCATAATGGGCAACGGAAAAATAGCCGAACACGGGGACAGAAATCTCGCCGACAGCTATCTCAATAAACAGTTCAAAATCATTGGGGAGTGATTAGATGATAAAAACAAGACTCATAGGGCAGGTGCCTTCCTCCAAGAAGTACATTGCCCTTACGGTGCTCGCGCAGTGGATAAGGCTTTGCGCGAATATCGTGATGATGTTTATTTTCTCACATATTCTTGAGCTTATTTTGGGCGGCGCGACCATGACGGTTAGCGTGCTTCTGCCTTATATTATAGGCATCTCCGCAGTTATGACAGTGCGCTATGTCTGCGGAGTGTGCAGCTCAAAGACATCTTTTTTGGCGTCGGCTCAGGTGAAAAAAGTCCTGCGCGGGAAGATGTACAAAAAGCTTACCCGCATGGGTGCGTCGTATCATGAGAAGGTTTCAACCTCCGAGGTGCTCCAGGTTTTTGTCGAGGGTGTCGATCAGCTTGAGCTTTATTTCGGCAAGTATCTGCCGCAGTTCTTCTTCGCGATGCTCGCGCCGATTACGCTTTTCTCCGTGCTCTCTTTTGTCAGCTGGAAAGCCTCGCTCGTGCTTCTCGTCTGCGTGCCGCTGATTCCGCTTTCGATAGTCGCGGTGCAGAAGATAGCAAAACGCCTGCTCAGCAAATACTGGGGAGTGTATGTCAACCTCGGCGACACGTTCCTTGAGAATATTCAGGGACTCACGACCCTCAAAGTTTATCAGGCCGATGAGAGAAAGAACGTCGAGATGAACGAAAAGGCGGAGGAGTTCAGGCGTATCACCATGAAGGTGCTTACCATGCAATTGAACTCCGTCAGCGTCATGGATATCGTCGCATATGCGGGCAGCGCGGTCGGCGTTGTCATCGCAGTATGTCAGGTGGCAAACGGCACGATAACGCTCCCGCAGGCGTTTCTTATCATTATGCTTGCCGCGGATTTCTTCCTGCCCCTGCGTCTGCTCGGCTCGTTCTTCCATGTTGCGATGAACGGTATGGCGGCGAGTGACAAGCTCTTTAAGCTCCTCGATACTCCAGCAGACGAGCAGGGAACGCAGATTCCCGAGAACTTCGATAGCGATATAAAGCTCGAAAACGTGACCTTCTCTTATGATGGCGAAAAGACCGTGCTCAACGGCATCTCGGCAGATATCCCGAAGAACAGCCTTGTGTCCGTCGTCGGCGAGTCCGGCTGCGGAAAGAGCACAATAGCTTCTCTTATCTGCGGCACAACAAAAGGCTACAAAGGGAGCATAAAGATAGACGGCGTTGAGATAAGAGACATCGACGAAAAAGCGCTCATGGATAACATAACCGCCGTCAATTTCAACAGCTATATCTTCGCTGGGACGGTTAGGGACAACCTGCTCATGGCTTGCCCGAATGCTTCCGACGACGAACTCATAGACGCGCTCGAAAAAGTGAATCTCTGGGAGTTCCTCTCCTCGCAGGATGGGCTTGATACGGCTCTCTCTCAGCAGGGCAGCAATTTCTCCGGCGGTCAGCGCCAGCGCCTCGCGATAGCCCGCGCGCTTTTGCATGACACACCTGTGTATATCTTCGATGAGGTCACTTCGAACATCGATGTCGAGAGCGAAAATGACATCATGGAAGTTATCCGCGAAATGGCAAAGACAAAGACGGTTCTGCTTATCTCCCACAGGCTCGAAAATGTCGTCACCTCCGATATGATTCTACTGCTTGACGGCGGATGCATCGCGGAGAGCGGCACACATTCGCGCCTTATGCAAGAAAAGGGCAAGTATTATACAATGTATTCGACTCAGGCTCAGCTTGAAAAATATTCAAAGGAGGCGGCAGCGGTATGAAAAGAAAACAGAGCGGTCTGCGTATAATGAGCAGACTCATAGTCCTCGTCAAGCCGCTTTCCGGCTTTATGTGTCTTGCGGTTTTGCTCGGCGTGCTCGGATTCCTTTGCGCCATTCAGATAACCGTCGCGGGTTCGCTGACCCTGCTCACCGCCGCAAAAATAAGCGGCGGAATCGCAATAAAGACCGGCTGTATCTGCATCATAATTTTTGCCGTTCTCAGGGGATTTCTGCACTACGGCGAGCAGGCGTGCAACCATTATATAGCATTCAAGCTTTTGGCTCTTATCCGCGACAAGGTGTTCAAAGCCATGCGCCGGCTTTCTCCCGCGAAGCTCGAGGGTAAAGACAAAGGCAACCTTGTCTCGGTCATAACGAGCGACATCGAACTGCTTGAAGTGTTCTATGCGCACACGATATCGCCGACCTGCATTGCGATACTGACCTGCCTTATTATGCTTGTTTTTATCGGGCGCTACAGCATTTGGCTCTCGCTCGTTGCGCTCGCCGCCTATATAACGGTCGGCGCGGTGATTCCTTTGGTGTCCTCGAGGGTCAACAAGAATGTAGGCATGACCTACAGAGACGGCTCCGGCGCGCTCTCGGGCTTTGTGCTCGACAGTATGCGCGGACTGCTTGAGTCGATAAGATATAACAGCACCGACAAGCGTCTCGAAGAGATGGATAAAAAGACCGACGAGTTGAACTCGCTTCAGGACAGACTCAAGAAGATAGAGGGACACACGGGCGCCGTTACGGATATAGCAATAATCTTCTTCTCCGTTGCAATGCTGCTCACGGGTATCGCCCTCTATCAAAAAGGCGTTATCGGTTTCGACGGAATGATAGTTTCTACCGTTTCGATGATGAGCTCGTTCGGCCCCGTCGCCGCGCTCTCGGGTCTTGCCGGAAATCTTACCCACACTCTCGCGGCGGGCGAAAGAGTTCTCGGCATACTCGATGAGAACCCGGTGGTTGAAGAAAACATAGACGGAAAAACAGTTGCTTTCGACGGCATGGAAAACGAAAATGTCGGATTTGCTTACGGCGATGAAAAAATTCTTGACGGCTTCAATATGACTGTCGAGCCGGACAAGATAATCAGTATCACGGGCCCGAGCGGTTCGGGCAAGTCCACCGCGCTCAAGCTCATGATGCGCTTCTGGGATGTTCAGCAGGGCAGCATAAAGATGAGCGGCGAGGATATCAGAGATATAAAGACCTCGTGCCTCAGAAGCAACCAGAGCCTTGTCAGTCAGGAGACGCAGCTTTTCAACGATTCGATAGAGTCCAATATAAAAATAGCCGATTACAACGCCACGCATGAGCAGGTCGTTGAAGCGGCGAAGAAAGCTTCTATCCATGATTTCATCATGACTCTGCCCAAGGGCTATGACACAAATGTCGGCGAGCTCGGAGATCTGCTCTCCGACGGCGAGAAGCAGAGAATAGGTCTCGCCAGGGCGTTCCTCAGCGATGCGCCGATGATTATGCTTGACGAGCCTACGAGTAACCTTGACAGCCTCAACGAGGGTCATATCCTGCGCTCGATAAACGAGGCAAAGAAGGGCAAGAGCATAGTGCTCGTCTCCCACAGAAAATCAACTTCGAGAATAGCCGACAAGGCTTATACGGTTTACAGAGGCAGATTATCATGAGCAAGAAAGAGACAAAAGACAGAATAACCCGCGAAAAAGAGATGCTGCCGGAGATGGTGAAAATCTACTGTCACGGCGTGCACAAGACAAAAAGGGGAGAACTTTGCCCCAAGTGCCGGGAGCTGTGCGACTATGCGCTTTACAGGCTCGACCACTGCCGTTGGGGGAATGAAAAGAATTTCTGCTCCCAGTGCCCGTGCCATTGCTATAAGCCCGCCATGCGCGAAAAGATAAGAGCCGTCATGCGCTACTCCGGTCCGCGTATCATGCTCTACCATCCGCTTGTCGGCTCGCTCCACGCATTCGAGACCGTCAAAGGCGTGATAAAAGCGAAGAAAAGTCATTGATAAACTCTCTGACCAGACATTCCAGCAATTAATAAACCGAGCAGTAAGACTTAAATCTTACTGCTTGGTTGCCTTTATTTTTATATCTTTTACTTCTCGTCTCTC
>ULTB01009576.1_pt1 | contig 10248 bp, 19 predicted proteins | sample 1957251 | NCBI WGS metagenome assembly ULTB01 (sample SAMEA4835724, study PRJEB28245) | human gut metagenome | biome: gut microbiome; material: fecal sample | place: Denmark | collected 2008
GGTCGCACGTCTGGTAAGCGCCCTGACTATAAAAAGGCCATCGTGAAGCTCGCTGCTGGCGAAAGCATCGAGTTCTTCAAGGCTTAAAACGAAAAGAAGGAGGTTTAACCAGTGGCAGTAAAGAGTTTCAAACCATATTCTGCAGGTCGTCGTTTCATGACGGTGGCATCGTTCGATGAGATCACCGCCGACAAACCTGAAAAGTCGCTGACGGAGCGCCTGACGAAGAAGGGCGGCCGCAATCAGCAGGGTCGCCTGACGGTCCGCCACCAGGGCGGCGGTCACAAGCGCCTCTATCGCGTGATCGACTTCAAGCGCAACAAGGACGGCATCCCCGCCCGCGTTGCGACGATCGAGTACGATCCGAACCGTAGCGCGCGCATCGCGCTCCTCAACTATGTCGATGGCGAGAAGCGTTACATCCTCGCTCCGAACGGCCTCAAGGTCGGCGACATGGTCGAGTCCGGTGAGCAGGCAGACATCAAGGTCGGCAATGCGCTCCCGCTCAAAGACATCCCCGTCGGCACGATGGTGCACAATGTCGAGCTCAAGATCGGCAAGGGTGCCCAGCTCGCACGCAGTGCCGGCGCTTCCGCTCAGCTCATGGCGAAGGAAGGCAGCTATGCGCTCCTCCGTCTCCCGTCCGGCGAGCTCCGCAAGGTGCATGTGAATTGCCGCGCGACGATCGGTGAGGTCGGCAACCTCGAGCATGAGAACATCACGCTCGGCAAGGCAGGCCGCAACCGTTGGCTCGGCGTCCGCCCGGAGAACCGCGGCGTCGCGATGAACCCGAACGACCATCCGCACGGCGGCGGCGAGGGCCGCTCCCCTGTCGGCCGCAAGCACCCTGTTACGAAGTGGGGCAAATGCGCTATGGGCGCCAAGACGCGCCGCAAGAAGGCATCCGACAAGCTCATCGTCAGAGGCCGTACGAAATAATGAGAGACAGCGGGCAGCAGCGTGAAGCTGCCTGACGGAAGGAGGATAAACCTTGTCAAGATCGATTAAGAAGGGACCTTTCGTTGCAGAGAGCCTCATGAAGAAGATCACGGCACTCAACGAAGCTAACGATAAAAAAGTGGTCAAGACCTGGTCCAGAAGCTCCACGATTTTCCCGGACTTCGTCGGCCACACCATCGCCGTCCACGACGGCCGCAAGCATGTCCCCGTCTACATCACGGAGGATATGGTCGGCCACAAGCTCGGCGAGTTCGCACCGACGCGCACGTTCAAGGGCCACGGCGGCGAAGAGAGAAAGACTTCGCTCAAATAATTTTGCGAAAGGAGAATCTTTGTGGAAACAAAAGCAGTCGCTAAATACATTCGCATCACTCCGCGCAAAGTTCGCATCGTCCTGGATCTCATCCGTGGCAAGAACGTGGCAGAGGCATTTGCGATTCTGAAGTTCACGCCGAAAGCCGGCGCGGACGTTGTAGAGAAAGTCCTGCGCTCCGCAGTCGCGAACGCAGAGAACAATTTTGATATGGACGCTGACAAGCTCATCGTCAAGACGGCGTTTGCCGATCAGGGCCCGACGCTCAAGCGCATCCATCCGCGTTCTCGTGGACAGGCGTTCAAGATCTTGAAGCGCACGTCCCATGTCACCATCGTCGTCGGCGACAAGAACTGAGAAGGAGGGAAACGGTTTGGGTCAGAAAGTTAATCCGCATGGTATTCGTCTTGGCATTGTCAAGGATTGGGATGCCAAGTGGTTCGCAGATAAAGATTTCGCAGAGAACCTGCATGAAGATATCAAGATCCGTGATTATCTGAAGAGCAGCCTGCAGGCAGCCGGTGTTTCTAGGATCGAGACGGAGCGCAGCAAGAACCGCCTCAAGCTCACGATCCACACGGCAAAGCCGGGCATGGTCATCGGTCGCGGCGGCTCGGGCATCGAGCAGATCAAGGCAGGCCTCAAGGGCTACACGCAGAAGCGCGTCGACATCAACATCGCTGAGATCAAGCAGCCGGATATGGACGCCACGCTCGTCGCTGAGAACATCGCTCAGCAGCTCGAGCGCCGCATCGCTTTCCGCCGCGCGATGAAACAGGCCGTCGGCCGCACGATGCGCCTCGGTGCCAAGGGCATCAAGGTCGCGCTCGCAGGCCGTCTCGGCGGCGCCGAGATCGCCCGCAAGGAAGCCTATCGCGAGGGCAGCATCCCCCTGCACACGCTCCGCGCCGACATTGACTACGGCACGGCAGAGGCACATACGACGTATGGCCGCATCGGTGTGAAGGTCTGGATCTTCAAGGGCGAGGTTCTTCCGGAAAGAAAGCAGCAGAAGGCTGTAGCTGAAGGGAGCGAAGCTTAATGTTATTACCAAAGAGAGTCAAATACCGCAAGCAGTTCCGCGGCCGCATGAAGGGCAAAGCCCATCGCGGCAACACCGTGAGCCACGGCCAGTACGGCCTCGTCGCCCTTGAGCCCGCATGGATCACGAACCGCCAGATCGAGGCTGCTCGTATCGCCATGACGCGTTACATCAAGCGCGGTGGCCAGGTCTGGATCAAGATCTTTCCGGACAAGCCGGTCACGGCAAAGCCGGCAGAGACGCGCATGGGATCCGGTAAGGGTTCGCCTGAGTACTGGGTCTGCGTCGTCAAGCCGGGCCGCGTCCTCTTTGAGATGGACGGCGTGTCGAAGGAGATCGCGCAGGAGGCTATGCGCCTTGCCGGCCACAAGCTCCCGATCAAGACGAAGTTTGTCGAGAAAGAAAACAGTGCAGAGGGCGGTGAAGTAAATGAAGGCTAAGGAAATTCGCGATCTGAGCGCAGAGGAGCTTAACCAGAAACTTGCTTCGCTCAAAGAAGAGCTTTTCGGCCTCCGCTTTCAGCTTGCTACGGGCCAGCTCGAGAACCCGATGCGTATCAAGGACGTCAAGAAGACGATCGCCCGCATCAAGACGATCCAGCGCGAGCACGAGCTGAAGGCTTGACCATGGACTTTGATATGCAAAAGGAAGGAGGCTCTCGAATGAGCGATAGAAACGTACGCAAGACGAAGGTTGGCAAAGTTGTCAGCGATAAGATGGACAAGACGGTGGTTGTGGCTGTCGAGGAACTCAAGCAGCACAAGCTCTACAAGAAGGCCATCAAGACGACGGTGAAGTTCAAGGCTCACGACGAGAACAACGAGGCGCACGAAGGCGACAAGGTCTCCATCATGGAGACGCGTCCGCTTTCCAAGGACAAGCGCTGGAGAGTTGTCGAAGTCATCGAGCGTGCAAAATAAACCCCAAAACTTGAAGAAGGAGGTCAAACAATGATCCAACAGCAAACTATCCTGCAGGTTGGTGACAACACCGGCGCGAAAGAAATCATGTGCGTCCGCGTGCTTGGCGGCTCCTACCGCAAGTATGCCAACATCGGTGATATCATCGTCGCTGCAGTCAAATCCGCAGCACCCGGCGGCACGGTCAAGAAGGGCGACGTCGTCAAGGCGGTCGTCGTCCGCAGCGTCAAGGGACTGCGCCGCAGCGATGGCTCCTACATCCGCTTCGATGAGAACGCAGCCGTCCTCATCAAGGATGACAAGACGCCGAGAGGTACGCGTATTTTTGGCCCGGTGGCGAGAGAGCTCCGCGATAAGGACTTCATGAAGATCGTCTCCCTGGCTCCTGAAGTTCTTTGATTGTGAGGAGGTGCGATTTTGTCACTCGTTAAACTGAACGTGAAGAAGGGCGATACGGTCGTCGTGTTGTCCGGTAAAGATAAAGGCAAGCAGGGCAAGGTCACGATGGCCATGCCGAAGAAGGGCAAGGTCATCGTCGAGGGCGTCAACAAGGTCAAGCGCCACACGAAGCCGAACGTCAAGGCCCCGCAGGGCGGCATCCTCGTGAAGGAAGCACCGCTCCATGCCTGCAAAGTCATGCTCGTCTGCCCCGCCTGCAACAAGCCGACCCGCGTCGGTCATAAAGAAGTCAATGGCAAGAACGTCCGCGTCTGCAAGAAGTGCGGCGAAGTCATCGACGAGACGAAATAAGAGAGAAAGGAGGAGCATCAGTGGATAGATTACAGGAAAAATACCAGAACGAAGTCGTTCCGGAACTCAACAAGAAATTCGGCTACAAGAACGTCATGGAGCTGCCGAAGATCGAGAAGATCATCATCAACATGGGCGTCGGCGAGGCCGTCGGCAACCCGAAGGCTCTCGATGCGGCTGTGAGCGATCTGACGATCATCTCCGGCCAGAAGCCGCTCCTTACGCGTGCGAAGAAGTCCCTCGCCGCATGGAAACTGCGCGAGGGCATGCCGATCGGCTGCAAGGTCACGCTGCGCGGCACGCGCATGTACCAGTTCCTCGACAAGTTCATGAACGTCGCCCTTCCGCGCGTCCGTGACTTCCGCGGTGTTTCTGATAAAGCATTCGACGGTCGTGGCAACTACGCCGTCGGTCTCAAAGAGCAGCTCATCTTCCCGGAGATCGAGTATGACAAGATCGACAAGATCCGCGGCATGAACATCGTAATCGTAACGACGGCAAAGAAGGATGAAGAAGCGAGAGAGCTCCTGAAACTCATGGGTATGCCGTTCAAAGCATAAGGAGGTAAGGAATCTTGGCTAAGAAGTCTATGATTGAGAAGTGGAAGAAAGACCCGAAATTCTCCACGCGCGCTCATAACCGCTGCAAGATCTGCGGCCGTCCCCATGGCTATATGCGCAAGTTCGACATGTGCCGCATCTGCTTCCGCGAGCAGAGCTATGCCGGCGCCATCCCGGGCGTGACGAAAGCCAGCTGGTAATGTTTCACTGATTGAAAGGAGGATATCGATTCATGGTAATGACTGATCCTATTGCAGATATGCTGACGCGTTTGCGCAATGCAAACTCCGTCTTCCACGACAAGGTGGAAATCCCCGCTTCCAAAATCAAGAACTCCATCGCGGATGTCCTGAAGGAAGAGGGCTTCATCAAAGACTACACGCTCACGGAGGACAACAAGCAGGGCGTCCTGACGGTCTCCCTCAAGTATGGTCCGAACCGCGAGAAAGTCATCTCCGGCATCAAGCGCATCTCCAAGCCTGGTCTGCGCCAGTATGCGAAGCATGACGAGCTTCCGCGCGTCCTCGGCGGCCTCGGCATCGCTATCATCTCCACGTCCAAGGGGATCATGAGCGACAAGCAGGCACGCAAGGCGGGCCTCGGCGGCGAAGTCATCGCATACGTTTGGTAATCGACAGTAGTCAGGAGGTGTACTGATGTCAAGAATTGGTAATGCACCGATTGAAATCCCGGCTGGCGTCACGGTCACGCTCGGTGAGGAAAATCTGGTGACGGTCAAGGGCCCGAAAGGTGAACTTTCGCGCCACATCCATCCGGAAATGAAAGTAACCGTCGAGGGCAATATCGTCAAGGTAGAGCGCCCGTCCGACGATAAGACGCATCGCTCGCTGCACGGCCTCTCCCGCACGCTCATCCACAACATGGTGGTCGGCGTGACGGAAGGCTTCTCCAAGAGCCTCGAAATCAATGGTGTCGGCTACCGTGCGCAGAAGCAGGGCAAGAACCTCAACCTCTCCCTTGGCTTCTCCCATCCGGTCATCGTCGAGCCGCCGAAAGGCATCGAGTTCGACGTGCCGTCCGCAAATGCCATCACGGTCAAGGGCATCGACAAGGAAGTTGTCGGCCAGATCGCGGCTGAGATCCGCGGTTTCCGTGAGCCTGAGCCGTATAAGGGCAAGGGTATCAAGTACGCTGGTGAGCATATCCGCCGCAAGGAAGGCAAGGCCGGCGCGAAGGGCAAGAAATAATCATTGACTGAGGAAAGGAGTGACCATAGTGCTTCTGAAAGCAGATAAGAACAAGGCTCGTCAGAAACGTCATCTGAGAGTCCGCAACCATATCGCAGGTACGGCACAGCGTCCGCGCCTCAACGTCTATCGTAGCCTCGCCAACATCTACGCGCAGGTCATCGACGACGAGAAGGGCGTGACGCTCGTCAGTGCCAGCTCCCAGGACAAGGGATTCGAGAACTATGGCGGCAACATCGAAGCAGCCAAGGCTGTCGGTGCAGAGATCGCCAAGCGCGCGCTCGAGAAGGGCATCACGGAAGTCGTCTTCGATCGTGGCGGTTACGTCTACCACGGCCGCGTCGCTGCCCTCGCTGAGGCAGCGCGCGAGGCAGGCCTGAAGTTCTGAGAATCTTGTCAAAGGAGGTAAATGAATGGCTAGAATGGCTAGAAACATGGACAACGAAACTCCGGAGTTCGAGGAGAAGGTTGTTTACATCAATCGCGTAGCGAAAGTCGTCAAGGGCGGCCGCCGCTTCTCGTTCAGCGCCCTCGTTGTCGTCGGCAACAAGAAGGGCAAGGTCGGCGTCGGTCTCGGCAAGGCTGCTGAGGTCCCCGAGGCAATCCGCAAGGGCGTAGAGGATGCGAAGAAGCACCTCGTCGAGATCGCGCTCTTCGATGGCCGCACGATCCCGCATGAGATGATCGGCATCTTCGGTGCTGGCCGCGTCATGCTGAAGCCGGCTGCCAAAGGTACCGGCGTCATCGCCGGCGGTCCTGCTCGTGCCGTGCTCGAGCTCGCCGGCATCCGTGACATCCTCACGAAGTCCCTCGGTTCCGCGAACCCGAACAACATGGTCCGCGCGACGATGGAAGGCCTCAAGAGCCTCAAGAAGGCAGAGGACGTTGCAGCGCTCCGCGGCAAGACGGTCGCAGAGATCTTAGGTTGATTGGAGGCAGGAACATGGCAAAAGTAAAAGTCACTCTTACCAGAAGCCTGATCGGCCATCCGCAGACGCAGCGCAACACGGTGCGTTCGCTTGGCCTGAGAAAGATCAACTCTGTCGTCGAGCTTCCGGACAACCCCGCGATCCGCGGCCAGCTCCACAAAGTTGAACATCTCATCAAGGTTGAAGAAATCGCAGACTAAACGGTAGGAGGTGCACGAGATGAAATTACACGAATTAGCTCCGGCTGCCGGCTCCCGCAAGGACCGCAACCGCGTCGGCCGCGGCCTCGGCTCCGGCAACGGCAAGACGGCCGGCCGTGGCATGAAGGGCCAGAACTCCCGCAGCGGCGGCGGCGTCCGCACGGGCTTCGAGGGTGGCCAGATGCCGATTTACCGTCGTCTGCCGAAGCGCGGCTTCAAGAACGTCTGGGCAAAGACGTTCGCGGAAGTCAACGTCGAATCCCTCAACCGCTTTGAAGACGGCACGACGGTCGACCCGGTCGTCCTCGTCGAGAGCGGCCTCCTGAAGAACGTTCAGGACGGCATCCGCATCCTCGGGAACGGCGAGCTCACGAAAAAGCTCACGGTTCGCGCCAACGGCTTCACGAAGACGGCTGAGCAGAAAATCACGGCTGCAGGCGGTAAAGTCGAGGTGATCTGAGTTGTTTTCAGCCCTTGCGAACATCTTCAAGATTCCGGAGCTCCGGCAGAAAATCATCTTCACACTGGTGATGTTTGCCATCTTCCGGATGGGAACACATATCCCAGTCCCCGGCGTTGACCCGACGGCGCTTGAGGCGCTCTTCCAGAACGGCAACCTCTTCGGACTGCTCGATTTGTTTTCCGGTGGTGCATTCAGCAAGTTTTCCATCTTTGCCATGAGCATCACACCTTACATCAATGCGGCGATCATCATTCAGCTACTGAATGTCGTCATTCCGACGCTCGAGCAGTGGAGTAAGGAAGGCGAAGAAGGGCATAAGAAAACCACCCAGGTCACACGCTACCTCACGGTAGTCCTCGCCTTCTTCCAGGCTGTTGGCATGTCCATCGGCCTCAAGCAGGCAATTCTCAATCCCAATCCGGTGAACATCCTGATCATCGCGATCACGCTCACCGCGGGAACGATCTTCCTCATGTGGCTCGGCGAGCAGATTACGGCGCAGGGTGTGGGCAACGGTATCTCCCTCATCATTTTCGCCGGCATCGTCGCCGCGCTGCCGAAGAATATCGGAACGATCTACCACTACGTACAAGCCGGCACCATCAGCTACTTCTCGGTGTTCCTCTTCGGGATCATCGCGATCGCCATGGTCATGTTCGTGGTACATATCGAGACCGGCTTCCGTAGGATCCCGATTTCCTACGCGAAACGGGTGGTTGGCCAGAGAGCCTTTGGCGGCCACTCCAGTCACATCCCGCTCAAGGTCAATCCGGCGGGTGTCATCCCAATCATCTTTGCGTCATCCGTGCTGATGTTTCCAGTGACCATTGCCCAGTTTATTGAAGTACCCTGGGTAAAGACCGTTGCCAGTTATCTGGAGTGGGGGAAGCCGTTGCAGACGACACTCTACGTCCTGCTCATCATCTTTTTCACCTACTTCTACACTGCGGTCACTGTAAAGATATCGGATATGGCAGAGAATCTGAAAAAATACGGTGGCTTCATCCCGGGCATCCGTCCGGGGCAGCCGACGGCTGATTATTTAGATCATGTCATGACTCGTATCACGCTTGCCGGTTCCATCTTCCTGGCCTTCATCGCCGTCCTGCCGAACATGATTGCCGCGGCAACGCATATCCAAGGCGTCTACTTCGGCGGCACGGCCCTGCTCATCGTCGTCGGCGTCGCGCTGCAGACGATGAAGCAGATTGAGGCCATGGTGGTCATGCGTCACTACGAAGGGTTCATGAAATAAGGAGGATTTTCCATGCACATCTTATTGATGGGCCCTCCGGGTGCCGGCAAGGGCACTCAGGCGGCTGAGCTTGTCAAGGAATTCGCCATTCCCCACATCTCCACGGGCGACATGTTCCGCGCGGCGATCAAGGAAGGCACGGCGCTCGGCCGTGAGGCCAAGGGCTATATGGATCAGGGCAAGCTCGTCCCCGACAGCGTGACCATCGGCATTGTACGCGAACGCCTCGCCAAGGATGACTGCAAGAAAGGCTTCATCCTCGACGGCTTCCCGCGGACGGTCGAGCAGGCGGATGCCCTCGACGGCATCCTCAAGGACCTCGGCCTTTCGCTCACGCGCGTGCTGAACATCAACGTTCCGGCAGCCGACCTCATCGAGCGCGCCACTGGCCGCCGCATCTGCAAGAAATGCGGTGCCACCTACCACGTGAAGTTCAACCCTCCAAAAAAAGAGGGCGTCTGCGACGCGTGCGGCGGTGAGCTCTTCCAGCGTGCCGATGACACGGCGGAGACGATGAAGAACCGCCTCTCCGTCTACGAAGCATCGACGAAGCCTCTCATCGACTACTATGAGAAGGCAGGCGTCTATACGGAAGTAGACGGCAGACAGGCGATCGAGAAGGTCACGGCGGATCTCATCTCAGCGCTCAAAGGCTAAGCACCCGGATGGAGGGAACCCATCGGTCCGATACAAGGCCGCAGCTGCGGCTGATTGCTAGGGAGCTGCCGGCGCGCCGGCAGTTTTCCTTATGTGATGATTACAGTTGTTGGGCATGGCATGGAAATGCGGCGCTCCTACGTGACGTCGGCCCAACCGCATGTCAATAAAGTAAGAAGGAGAGCAGCATGTCGAAACAAGATGTAATCGAAGTCGAAGGTAAAGTCCTCGAAGCATTGCCCAACGCGATGTTTCAGGTCGAACTGGAAAACGGCCACGTCGTGCTCGCACACGTCTCCGGCAAGATCCGCATGAACTTCATCCGCATCCTGCCGGGCGATAAGGTCACGATCGAGCTCACGCCCTATGACCTCACGCGCGGCCGCATCACGTATCGTTTCAAATAAGACGGTAGACGACAAGGAACTGCTGACTCGCTCAGCAGTTTTTTGGCGTTCCCGTCGCGCCTTTCAGCAAGGCTTTTCCCATATTTTCGCGGAAAATTTCCATTTGCCCCTAGGCAAGCGGCGCGAAAAATGGTAGAATAGCAAAATGACAGCGAATGATAAGGCAGAAAGGGGGCAACACATAAGATGAAGGTAAAACCGTCTGTCAAACGGATCTGCGAAAAGTGCAAGATCATCAAGCGCAAAGGCCGCGTCATGGTGATTTGCGAAAACCCGAAACACAAACAGAGACAAGGTTAACGAACTGAAAAGGAGGTGCTTGAATTATGGCACGTATTGCCGGTGTAGATTTACCCCGTGACAAGAGAATTGAAATTGCTTTGACGTATATCTTCGGCATTGGTCTGAAGACGTCCCAGAACCTGCTCGCGCAGACGGGCATCAACCCTGATACTCGCACGCGCGACCTCACGGAGGACGAAGTGGTGAAACTTCGTGATGCCATCGATAAGAACGTTGTCGTCGAAGGTGACCTTCGTCGCGCACGCCAGATGGACATTAAGCGACTCGTTGATATCGGCTGC
>ULTB01028003.1_pt1 | contig 10229 bp, 11 predicted proteins | sample 1957251 | NCBI WGS metagenome assembly ULTB01 (sample SAMEA4835724, study PRJEB28245) | human gut metagenome | biome: gut microbiome; material: fecal sample | place: Denmark | collected 2008
TTTTTTAGGTTTCAGATGGATGGTCAGGGTGGCTCAGAGGGGATGGTCGAACCACTTGTCCCGTTCAAAGATCTGGAAGTCGTACCAGAGCACCATGCCGTATCGCGACGTGAGCGTCTGGCGCTTCGTATCGTCCCAGACCACTTCGATGATACGGCCGTCGCGCATGACGCGCATGAGGCTGCGCCCGAGCGTCACGCAGGGCTTCCAGCCCCGCTGCATGAGATAACACTCGAAGTCATAGACGTCGCGGAGCCGCACGAGCCCGAACCAGCCGAACTTCTCATGCTCCGATATCAGGCGTTTCCTCTTGTGTGCGCTTGTTTTCATGGGAACCATCCCTTCCATATGGGCGGCGGAAACGGGGCGTGGGTCCTTTCTAGTTCCCCGCAGGGGGGCCTGTTTCTGCCGCAGCTGATTGACAGGAATCCTCTGCTTCCATCATAGCATGAGAAATGCGGTCGTATGAAAATCCTTTGTTAATTCTCTGGTATCTTTATGTAATCTAAAAACTGTGTAAATACTGGGCTTTTAGATTTCTTTGTATGTAATGTATATGCTGTATATAAGTAATAATTTGGTATAAAAATACTTCTGTCTAAGTAAAAATAATGATGGTGTCCATTCTAAGTGTATATATTGGTTGACGATCTTGATAACGGAGAATGATTTTCATATCGATTTTGCACCGTAAAGAGAGTTGCGAGACTACGGCTTCACAACTCTCTTTTTGTTTACGATAAATTATATATAAATAACGGTTAACCTGTATAAAACCGAAAAATATTCCAAAAATATTTAATTTTAGGGTTTACAAAATATTAAATAAGGTGTATAATTAAGTCAAGATAAGGGAACAGGAAAGCGAAGAAGGAAAAACCTACTCAGATGTAAAGGGTGAGCAATCTTAAGAAATTATAGAGCAGGCAAGAAAGGTATTGAAAGAGCTTATAGAATAGCCGAAACGCCCGCAAGGGCGTTCGGGCAGGGCAGCAACCTACCCGCTGATGATGGCAAGCTAAAGGAGAAGGAGAGAGAGCAATGAGAAAGGAATGCGTCACGATTGCAGCTCACAAAGAAGCCTACATTCCGGGTGATTGCATCGGAAAAGCAATGACGGTCGGAGAGCTTAAGAGACTGCTGGAGGATTTCGACGAAGGTGCGCCGGTGCTCGTCTCGAATGACGACGGGTACACCTACGGAGCGGTCACAGAGTTTTGCCTCGGCAATGCCGACTACGATAGCTGAGGGGACAGCTCAGAAAGTAAGAAGCCGAAACAGCCCTACGGGGCTGTCTGCCGGAGATAGTCTACCGGCACTGATGAGGCAGACAGACAGAAAGCAAAAGGAGAGCAAGGCGCGTTATGAAGCACGCGCCGCAGCTTCGGCGGCAGAGAGTACGGCGAAGGGCGAACCTCTCGCACAAGATGGCAAGCGCACGAAATTAAACCTAGGAGGGAACCGAAATGGGCAAGGCAGGAACACCGGAAGATGGCAGAAAGCACAATGGACATTGGAAGAAGGCCGGGGCCGGGCGGCCCCGGCTAAAACCGGAGGAACGGAAACAGCGACGGTCACACCAGATTCGAGCTTTCGACGACGAGTACGAGATAATTAAGAGATTCATTTTGCTTGTCCGGAAGGACAAAGCGAAATGCGAGCAGGCCGTCTCCATACTTGAGATTGATGAGCAGGGGAGTGAAGCGCATGATTGACTTGAAGCCCTGCCCGTTCTGCGTCGGCTGTGGCCATGACAAGCGCGTCAAGCCCAACGCAGAGTATCACGACCCGGATGCTCGGGAATTATACGACTGGATTGAGGACAAAACCGACCATGCAGATCAGTGAGATGCTATCCCAGATGAAGCATACGGTCAGCTTTGCAAATTATGCGGAGTCGACCCAGAGGAATGCGAGGACTTGCAGGATCTGCTTGACAAATGCCTCTCGGAAATCAAGAAAGAGGAAGCTGCGGCAAATAAGAAGTAAAGCACAATGAAGAATGAGGGTAGGGTTCCAGCCCTGCCTTTTATTTATATATCTTCAATTTTATACATATAAATGCTTGACAATATACGTATAAATGGATATAATATAATCAGAAAGAGGGAAAGAGAAAGACCTCAAAGAGATTCTTGAGATTGGCACCGCAAGGGAGCTGGCAAAGAAAGGAAGGGCAAAATGAAAAATGCAATGAGCATCAACGAGATGGAGAAAAGATTTGGTAGCGTCGAGTTTGAGGGTGAGAAGTACATTCTCATCGATGATGCCTACATTGACGGCCCTGTCGATGACGCTGCGTACTTCGCTTACGCCGTAAAGGCTGGAGAAGCCCCAGACGACGATAGATATATCCCCCTCTACACCGTGGAATGGAAGATTATCAACCCGGCAATGGACAATGATGAGTCCCAGGCTTGCGACTGGGAAAACCCAGTCGATGTCAGGGATGACGGCGCAACGATAAATCTCGAAGACGGCCATATCTTTTGACTTGACAAGAGAGATGACGGGAGTGGCCGGAATGGCCGTCCTTTACACGAAAGGAAGAGACTGCATGAGGAAGACAATATACATGAGCGAGCCGCTTACCAGACTGGCGGAAGAGACGCGCGGCACGAGCCGCCGCACGAGTGGCTTCTCAAGCCGCCTGGGCGAGATCGTCGAGCGGTACAAAATCATGCTCGACATCGACAGCCAGAAGCTGCCGGAGCTGAGCGACAGTGAGATGGAGATCATGGGGGAGGTCATTATGGGGAGCGTTATCGACGCACGCAAAATCCGTGGCCTACATCTTGATCCACTCGATGCAACGCTCGGCACACCGGATGAGCGCAAGACGCTGGCAGGCAAGATCGAGCCGCTGACAGCTGGCCAGCGTCTTGCGCTCGTCGAAAAAGTTGAGGGACTTGAGGGGCGGATATGAGAATACAGATCCCCGGGAGCTCGCTGGCACCGCGCACTTGTATAGTGTGCGGTGCGACGTTCCTCGGCGGGCCGAGCGCAAAATATTGCCCGGACTGCAGGATAGAGCGTCGCCGTGAGACAGACCGGCAGCATAAAGCTCGCAAGCGCGCAGGAAAATCAATTATCATCGGTCAGACGGTCGGACGATGCGAGAAGTGCGGAAAAGAATTTATATACACAGCAGGTGTGCAAAAATATTGCCCTGATTGCTCAGAAGAAGCAATCAGGGAGAAAGACCGCAAAAGCGGCCGCGGGTGGCTCAAGCGCGCGGTCGAAAAGCACGGGCGGCAATACGCAGACGATCGAAACGCCGACAGGCGCGTCGGTCGGACGTCATGCATCGACTGCGGCGCGCCGCTTGCGCCTGGGCACGGCGCAAATAAAGATTACTGCCCAGCCTGTCAGCGGCTCCATTTGCGGTACGCAAGATATAAGTCTGAGTGCAAGCGGTCTACGCATCCACACGAGCCTGTCAGCTACAGCGCGTGGATGGAGGGCAAGCGCTGACATAAAAAGTGTGATATAATAAAAGTGCATAATCTACAGATTGCTGGCGTACCTGCCCACGCCACCGCCAGCCATGCCGGCGCAGCGGGATGAAGGACAGGAGCAGCTCGGCTAAAGAGCGGTGATAATTAAAAAAGAGCAGGCCCGCGCGAGGATCCTGCTCTTTTCTTGAATTGGGAAGTGATTTCGTAGCCTATTATTCGTTTTTTGAGTGACCGGTGACGAAAATTAAAAAGACCCGATACTTTTAGTATCGGGTCTTTTTAATGCCTTCGTTTGGAGGTATCACTTCTTGATATCAGGGAGTCCGTCTTTGTCCCAGACCGAAGGAGCTCCGCAACGTTCTGAGCACCACCAATAGAATTTGCCTGGTTTCTTTTTAGACTCGCTGCGCCTCAGGTATCCTTTTCCGCACGACGGACATTTGATGATTACTGGCTTATTGTCGTGATCTGGGAATGTCGCTTTACAGTTTTCACGGTCTTCACATCCCCAGAATGTGCCGAATTTACCTTTAATCTGACGGAGATTCTTTCCGCATACAGGGCATTTTGCTGTCTTTCCTGTAACAGAGGATGCTTTTTTCTCCATATCAGGTTTGCCTTTTTTATCAGGGAATGTGGTCTTGCAATCAGGATAGCCTGTGCATCCCCAGAAGTATCCATTTTTGCCTTTGCGGCGTTTCATCGGCTTACCGCAGTTTGGGCAGATGACAGCATCCTTATTTGCCTCGATGTTTGTCTGCTTTGCATCTTTTAAAAGGTTCGTCAAGATTTCTGTCTGATGTGTCAGAAAGTCAGAAAGGCTGATTTTGCCGTCTACAATCTGGTCCAGTTCCGCCTCCCAGATGGCTGTGGTGTCTGGATATGTGATGGTATCCGGCAGAACACGGATAGCCATGCGACCCTTGTCTGTCGGTACGATCTTCTTTTTCTCCACTTCGAAGAATTCGGCTTTTTTCAGTGTTTCGATGATACCTGCTCTGGTGGCTTCGGTACCAATGCCCTTGCATTCTTTGAGCTTCTTTGCCAGTTCTTTGTCTTTGACATATTTATAGATTTCTTTCATCGCTTGGAGAAGCGTGGATTCTGTGAAGCGTTTAGGCGGTGTTGTCGTCTTTGATTTTACGATCCCTTCACTGTATGCGACAGTATCTCCCTCTTCGACGCTTGGCAAAGCTGGCGCTTCTTCTTCGTCTTCTTCTTTCTTGTCTTTCTGGTACAGTTCTTTCCAGCCGAGCTCGAGAACCTGCTTGCCATTGGCTATAAAGATTTCATCGGCACATTCAATCGTGATCTTAGTTGCTAAGTATGTATGGATTGGAAAAAATTGTGCAAGGTAGGCAGTTGCTACGAGCAAGTACATACGTTGCTCGATTTCGGAAAGAGAATTGAAGGCAACCTTGACGGTCGTTGGAATGATGGCGTGATGAGCACTGATTTTACTGTCATTCCAAGCTCTGGATCGCGTCGTGATGATCATTTTCTCGCAATACGGAGCGAGGGCAGGAATGTCATATAGATTAGCGATAATCTCTGGTGCGTCCGCGAGCTGGTTTGTCGGCAGATATTCGCAGTCCGAACGTGGATATGTTGTAAATTTCTTTTCATAGAGACTTTGCATCGTATCAAGAACTTGTTGCGGAGAATAGCCATACTTTCTGCCTGCTTCTACCTGTAGTGTAGAAAGTGAATATGGGAGCCTCTGTCCTTCTTGTTTCTTCTTCTGTTCTACTTTTGTAATGCTGGCTCCGTCTCCATGATTTGCAACCGCCTCGATCTTCGAGAGCAATCCATCGGCAATGTCTTTTGATGTCAGGCGACCTTCGTCATCAATCCCTTCCATGTCAGATTTATATTTGAGCGTAGTTGGAACCATGCCATTATCATGGCTCCAGATCACTTGGCAAAGATAATGTGTTGTCGGCTTGAAATGCTGTATCTCGTATTCTCTGCGGACGACAAGTGCAAGTGTAGGTGTTTGTACTCGTCCAACGTGAACAACGCCGTCATAGCCTGCCTCCCGGCTTTTGATGGTATATGCTCGAGAAAGGTTCATCCCGACGAGCCAGTCTGCCTGACTGCGTGCGCGTGCGCTGTCACGGAACGTAGCGAAGTCCTTATTATCACGCAGATCCTTCAATGCGGCTTTGACACTCTTCTCATCAAGTGCGTTCAACAAGATACGCTTGGTTGGCTTTTTGTTGCCGATATATTCCAGTACTTCGTCTACGAGGAGCTGACCCTCTCGATCAGGATCGCCAGCGTTTACGACGTAATCGGCGTCTTTGAGTAATCCTTTGATGATCTGGAATTGCTTCGCAGCGTCTTTTTTGACTTTGAGTTTCCATTTTTCTGGAATGATCGGCAGGTCATCCATCCGCCAATGTTTGTATTTCTCATCATATTCATCAGGGTTCAGTTGCTCTAAAATGTGACCGAAGCACCAAGTGACGATATCGTTACCGTCATTCAGAGATATATAGCCATCTTTCTTGATACCGCGACCAAGATTGTCAGCGATGGCTCTGCCTAATGACGGCTTTTCCGCAATAAATAATCGCATATCTTATCCTCCTTCTTAAAAAAAGCCTCCGATATGGAGGCTGGAATATGCTTGGCAGAGGTAGCTGGACTCGAACCAGTGGATGCGGGAGTCAAAGTCCCGTGCCTTGACCAACTTGGCTATACCCCTATTGGTGTATCAAGCGCGGCTCGAACGCGCGACCTACGGATTAAAAGTCCGTTGCTCTACCTACTGAGCTATTGGTACATGATAATGGTGCGAAAGGTGGGGATCGAACCCACATGATATTGCTATCACCAGAGTTTGAGTCTGGAGCGTATGCCAATTTCGCCACTCTCGCATAATGGCTCCTCGAGCTGGACTCGAACCAGCGACATATGGATTAACAGTCCACCGTTCTACCGACTGAACTATCGAGGAATTTGGTCCAGATGACACGATTTGAACATGCGACATCCTGCTCCCAAAGCAGGCGCTCTACCAAACTGAGCTACATCTGGATAAAATGGTGCGAAAGACGGGAGTTGAACCCGTATGGTATTTCTACCGGGGGATTTTAAGTCCCATGCGTATGCCAGTTTCGCCACTCTCGCATAATATTGTGGTGTTTTACTGCTTCTACGATGATCAATCTCCACAGTCATTAGGCAAAATTCCTACCATGTCCCAAATGGGGTACTAGCATGATTGCCTTGATCTAATGCTCTCAACTATAATCTCAATCAAAGGTACGATTACGTTCGTTTGTTTTGTTGAAATCAGTTGCCAGACCACAAAGCATTTAACATCTATTAGTTTCGTTCTTACAAACTACTTATGCTATCCACCGCGTAAAGGTCGATGTTATTGGATAACTTCCCTTGGCAAGAACTTAAACCTGCACAAGGGAATAATAGATAAGAACCCAAACCAGCAAACAGTTCTCGTAAAGATTTAGGCATCCTTGTTGCTTTTAGGGCTTTGCCCTCTGGTTGTCCTCGGAACTTTCGCCCTTCATCCCGACCAACCACAAAGTCGGGATGAGTCTCCGAATGGTAGCTGCAAAATTTTAAATGTTTTTCATATGCCGGTTTCTCGGCTGATCTCTCGGCATGACCGTACCTCGTTACTTTCTAGCACTGAGCTACACCTGGATAGGATGGATAATGGTGACGCGTATGGGGCTCGAACCCATGAAGCCGCCGTGAAAGGGCGGTGTCTTAACCAACTTGACCAACGCGCCATAATGGTGGACCCCCTCAGACTTGAACTGAGGACCGATCGGTTATGAGCCGAGTGCTCTAACCAACTGAGCTAGAGGTCCATGATGGTACTTTAATACCCCAGACTGCACAGGTATCTGTCTCCAATTACGCAGGAGAGTTTGAACGGTCGATACGTTCCGACCATCGCGCCATAGGTCTATCCTAGGAGTACGATATAACGCATATCTAGGCCGCCATGACTGCTTTCATCTAAGACCGCCTACCCCGTAGAGCGTTGGCGGTTGAGTCTTACGCCATGGTTCCCGATATATCGCCTTACGTTATACCGGAGTTTTTTCGTCTTTGTCTTTGACGTACTTTTGCAAAATTAGTCGAAATCAGCATCGCCACGTGAAGGCTTTTGCATGATGCCTGACTCCTGCGGGACTTGAACCCACGTTTTCGCCGTGAAAGGGCGGTGTCTTAACCACTTGACCAAGGAGCCATAATGGAGACAGCGGCAGGAGTCGAACCTGCAATCTCTACCTTGATGGTAGCGGCAAAACCGATTTTGTCCTCGCTGTCATAGTGGAGCGAGCGATGGGAATCGAACCCACGTGACCAGCTTGGAAGGCTGGGACTCTACCATTGAGCTACACCCGCATTATGGAGCTACCGATAGGAATCGAACCTACAACCTGCTGATTACAAGTCAGCTGCTCTACCTATTGAGCTACGCCAGCGTGATGCCAACCCAGCCGCTTCGCACAGTTGGCAAGAGTAGTTATCGTATACTCGTTTATTTTCTCCGACCACGGCCGTATTTCAACGGCTGCTTTCCTTGGGCTTTTGCCCCCGCAAAAAGCATATTAACAGGGCGATTGGCAAATTTAGTGGCTAACGTCGGGAGTCCGCCTTCTCCCTCGATACACCTATCGTGGTATTTTACGGCTACATTCACAGCTGATAACTCACTGGCAGGTTGTAGTCCTCTGCATACCATATCCGCGCCTGGTTGCCGAGCAGGCCCTCGCTTTTCTCATAACTGACACTAGCGTATGCACCAATTCACGGGAAAAGCTAAAACGGATTACCTCCCCGCCGAGACGCTAACCTCATTGGGGACATGATATGATTCCCTCGTTTACGAGAGAATCCCGCTATGCTTGAAAGAAAATGTGGAAAAGATTCAAGCACAGTCATATTATATTCTTGAATTTATGATGCGGTTTATTGTCTTTTCTTATTGTCCATCATGGACATTGATGAGCTGAGATTGTGGTAGCTTTGGTAAAAATCTATAATTCTGCGTGGTGTTTTCCGGTATACTCTTAAGTGTCAATAGGAAGAGGGTGTGCTTATGTATCAATGTCCTGAATGCGGTCATGTGCAGGATCACGGTGGTTATTGCGAAAACTGCGGAGCGCAGGTAAAGTAAGTAATCAAAGACAGGCTGTCTCGTCGTGAAAATTTGGTGAGACAGCCTGTCCTTTCCTATACTGACAGGTGGCGAGGTTCGGCAAAAGAAAAAACAGATTTTTAACAAAAAGTGGATAATTAAGTGAAAGTTCTCTGCAATTTACTTCATTGTATGTAAAATAAGTTCACAAATTAAGAAAATGCGAATTCGGATATTTCAGTTATTCCTTGCTTTATTTTATTTCTTTTATTTTGTATGAACATAGAGATTCGAATCTCAAATCAAAGTATTTCTTTGCGATTTCTGGCCAGTCATACTGAAACGATCTCATATAGCGCAATAAACACTAACGGGCTCCTCTGAATTCAGAAGCCCGTTAGTGTTTAAATATTAAAAAAAGGGGGGTACTTTCAAATGCCCGTGCAGTTTACTCACAGTGCCGCGTGGCGGATTCGAACCACCTAAAACCTTTTCGCGACATGATAGGAGCTGTCAATGTGTTCGACGCCCCTTGAATCGCCGAACTAGGCTCAAGTCGTCTCTTTGACGACATCCCGCTCATAGCCTTTTTCCAGCTCCGAATGTCAACACCGTTCCCGCGTTTAAAAAGTTATATGGCCTTTTAAGCGTTTCTTTTTGTTGACATCCATATACTAACATACTACAATAAATGTGTCAATATTTAATAAAATATAGGGGAGAGGATTTTCTTATGAAAAAGATAGATTTCCCAATTTTTGAAGCGGGACATCCCGTTCCGTATAAGGAACTTTCTTTTAAGTTTCCCAAATTTATTTCTGATGATATTTTACAAGATATTCCAGTATTTTTTACTGGAGGAGATCCTGCATTAAATAAAGGTTTCGAACTTTTTTTCATTGAAATTTCCAAGTATTCAATCATACCAGTGATTGAGACGATTGTTCCTAAAAACGAATCTATTATGATTTTCCTTAATTCGGTAATAAACACGATTAACGAATCTTATCGCGGTACGAAAGCTGTATTGAAACTCCATGTCGGAAGTTCTTCAGAACATTCCCGTAAAGCGCATTTTGGTTCTGTCGTTTCTCTCTCTGAGATTTCAAAATCATTTACTAGGTTTCCCACTTTAATTAACGAAGCAAAGCCTATCTTGGTATTCGATGCGTCTCTGCCGTTTGATGCTGGAAAGATTGCAACGTTGTTTCCGCCAGAAACGTTTGCAATTGAAATCAGGAAGGACCAGCAAACACTTGATTTCTTTGATGATACATCTATCAGAAAACTCGGATACAGTATCTTTTCTGCGTAACATCTCGACCCTTTTGGGAGTTGTATCCTATGTCTAAATTTAAGCGCAAGGCGTCGTTCTACATCAAGAAGTATTGCATGATCTTCCTCGGCTCGATCATCGCCTCGCTCGGCCTCGAGCTGTTCCTCATCCCGAACCGCGTCATCGACGGGGGCGTCGTCGGTATCTCCATCATGATGAGCACGATCACGCAGCTGCCGTTCGGCCTCTTCCTCGTGCTGCTGAACCTGCCGTTCCTCTATCTTGGCTACAAGCAGATCGGCAAGAATTTCGCCGTCGCGACGATGGTCGCCATCTGCTTCCTCTCGGGCTGGTCGGCGGTCTTCGAGCC
>ULTB01016218.1_pt1 | contig 10177 bp, 10 predicted proteins | sample 1957251 | NCBI WGS metagenome assembly ULTB01 (sample SAMEA4835724, study PRJEB28245) | human gut metagenome | biome: gut microbiome; material: fecal sample | place: Denmark | collected 2008
ATACCCCTCCTCCTCGCAGAACTTCTTCATCGAGCGGCCCCGGCCGTTCTGGTTGTAGTGCTCGAGCGCGAACGCGTAGTTGATTGTCGGATCTTCCTTCATCTTTGACTCTGTTTTTGGTTTGAGACAAAGATGCGCAGACTTGTTCAGAACTCAATGCGGAAATGTGGACGCGTACACAACCTTCTAATCCATGTATTTTACACCGCAGAAGTGCTTGCCGCGCACTCTGTCAGCATAACAAAGTCCGACCAGCAAATTTTTTCCTCCGACACGTTCAGGGTCCGTCAGCGGCCTTAAAAAACGGCCTTCGTCCAACCGGATCCTCGTTAGTTCATAGCGATTGTATTCGCGTATGAGAACCTTTTTCACTCTGGGGTTGCGCCCGCTAAACACAGACCAGCCATCTCCAAGATACTTGTCAATGAAAATGTACGTAATAGTCTCATTGTCACCCAAACGAAAATAAGTCGCCCGAATCCTGTATAATCCCACAGATTACACCAAAATTCGAGCGACTAATTCATCTCTCAGCTACAACCCCTTCACAATCTCCACGAAATTCTCTATCACGTACTCGGCGTCCTCCATTGACATTTTGGTATTCAGAGGAAGCGTGATTTCATTTTCGAACAGGTGATAGGCGTTCGGGAAATCGGCGATGTCGAAGCCGTGAGCCTTGTAGGCGGTCATCATCGGGAGAGGCTTGTAGTGGACATTGGTTGCGATGCCGCGCTCGGCCATCTGCTCGATAACTTTGTTGGCCTCTTCGCGGGTGCGGCCCTGAAGACGGACCAGGTAAAGATGGTGCGAAGAACAATGATCTGGAGCCCTGTGATTCAGATACTTGACCTGATGGGCTGCATCAAGGCCAGCGTTCAGGGAATCGATGCCGGCATTGTACAATGAAACCATCTCGTGACGCTTCTCCAGCATTGACGGGTAACGCTCGAACTGGACTAGACCAAGAGCCGCCATGATGTCGGTCATGTTGCATTTGTACCACGGGCCAATGATATCGTACTCCCATGCACCTAGCTTCGTTTTTGCGAGCGCATCCTTGTTCTGACCATGAAGCGAGAACAGCTGGGAGAGACGGTAGATAAACTCGTTCCAGGTCTCACCCTCAATGAAAGGTACAGGACTTCCGCAATACACCTGCTGACGCTCCACCTTCTCGTTTCCGAACGGCAGATTCCATGTCAATGCGCCGCCTTCGGCAGTAGTGAAATTCTTCACCGCATGGAAAGAGAACGAAGAAAAATCAGCAATCTCGCCAGCCATCTTGCCATGACGCGAAGCTCCGAATGAATGCGCGCAGTCATTGGAAATGGCGATACGGCCCAGAAGCTTCTGAATATCATTTGCAGGATGGAATTTTGCCATAATTTCAGGACGGTTCACTATCTCACGAACCTTATCCACATCAGCGCAGATACCAGCAATATCCACAGGGACAATGACTTTGGTGCGTTCTGTGATAGCATCAGCCAGTTTATCGTAATCCATCTCGACATTGTCCTTCTGAGAATCCACCAGGACAATGGTAGCACCAACATGAGCGACGACAGATGCCGACGCCGTATAAGTATAGGCCGGAACAATCACCTCGTCACCGGGGCCGACACCAAGTATATGAAGAGCCATCTCCATAGAAGCAGTCGCCGAATTCAGGCAGACCGTCTTCTCCGTATGGACATATCCGGAAATCTCTTTTTCAAGTTTCTTTGTTCGCGGACCGGTAGTAATCCATCCGCTAAGAATAGCATCACGAACTTCATTTGCCTCTGCCTCCGTCATATCTGGCGGGCTGAAAGGTACATTTCTTCTTTTCAAATCTGTACTCATTGTATTGTTATTTTAAAAGTCTCTAATTTAACGCTCTTTGACGATTACCCAAAATGTTTTGAAGATCAATTTGATATCATACCAGAAAGATGCGTTTTGCACATAATCCAGATATAACTTGATCTTCTCCTGCATAATCACATTGATATAGTAATCTTCAGGATTCTCTGCCTTCTCCATCAATTCGTTCTCATTGCGGAATTTAATGGATGCCGGGTCAGTGATGCCTGGTCGGACATCCAGCACATGCATTTGTTCCGGTGTCCAATAATCGACATAATGCCTTACTTCTGGGCGCGGACCTACCAGACTCATGTCGCCGATGAAAACATTGATTAGCTGAGGCAGTTCATCAATCTTGAACTTTCGAATGAAGTAGCCGCTGCGCGTAACTCGCGGATCATGTCCACCGATAGTTACAAGGCTTCCCTTGTCAGCCCCGACCCTCATTGACCGGAACTTGAAAATGCGGAAATCCTTATTGTGCAGTCCAACGCGTACCTGCCTATAAAAAATGGGTCCCGGCGAGTCTAATTTTATCCATATCGCAATGACCAAAAACAATGGACTCAAGACCAACAAACCAAGACCGCTTGCTACAATATCAAATATTCGTTTCATTATTGAATGTTATTTTTTCCATGCATTTTTTCGGCCAATGCCCCATTTCCAAATCAGCCATGACCGCATTCTCTTGAATAAGCCTAAAAAATGACTTTCTTTTCCATAGACCAGATTATATTTCCATCTGTTCGCAAAATAACGTCGGATTTTTTTCAGCTATAGAACTCGCATTGACATATTTGGCATCGATGATATCTTCAAGCACCTTTTTCTCCAATTCAGCATCTCGGCTCCAGTCCGGGAAACAATCTGATGGAAAGCCAAGGTAATCAATGCATATTCCATTGAGACAACAGAGAAATCTGAAGAACCCGCCTCTAACTGCAATCTCTCTGACTTTGTTCCAGTCGATGCTGTCTTCAGCAGAATTCTTTACCATCATGCCGTAGTCCAAAATCTGTCTCATATTTGCACCTTCGAATACAAAATGACCGCCAAGATGTAACGGAAGAAAGACCACATTGAATATATCCGATGGAAGATGGCATCCGGAGGTGTAGTCATACGTGGAATGTTCTGTAAGCTCGTGTTCCAGAAACTTCTCTATGTCAGACAGCGAGTCATGTTCCAGTTCACAGATAACCGTAGCATGATTCTCTACATGGATACCGTGATAAACGAATGTGCTGTGTTTCTCCTCGTTTTGCTTTACCTCAATGCCCAATCCTTTTATCAATTCATCGCCCCGTTCTCCATCGGAGAGAAACAGGTCAATGTCTCCTGAAGGACGATGATTCGGTCGTGGATAGTTCAGAGACAAGCCAAATCCCTTCATCAATACAGGCTTAATACCATGCTTATTGTAGAAATCCGACAATGACCGGATTACCCTCAAATGCAGTTTGTAGAGATGCTCCAGTTGAGTAGTGATGCCAATGAGATTCAGCAGCAGCTCTTTAGGAGGACGCAATCTTCCGGTAGACTTCCCAAAGAATCGAGACATAATCCGGCCAGCCCCTGTTTATGGGCAAACGCAATCACTCCTCGCCAATCTTTATCCAAAGGGAAGAAAACAGATTGCTGTCAATGACTTTACAATTGACCTGAAATGCAAGCAAGTGGTAGAAAGCTCGCCTGGAAATGGCATCGGAAACGATTCTCATAACCGTTCATATTGTTCATATATCAGATCAAGTGAAGCCGAAAGATACTCTGCATCTATAATCGGGCAGACGTTCTTTATCGTCAAGTGTTTCATCTTCGCACTGGGTCAATTACACCTTCCAAATCTAATAATAATTTTCAGTATAGACAAACAGGGATGGTTGCTTGTCAATAAGGATTAATTGGCTGTGGGTGAAGAATAAACAATTGCCCTACCTGTTAGATTCTGCATTGAACGGCTTATTCAGTAATATCTTATAGATACCTACTAGGTAACCCCAGCCATAACTTAAATGAACTGTCAAATAAGTCAATGGTTGATAGATGAACAATCCCCAGTTACCAGTCCTTCTAACAGATTTGGCAGTAAAGCAAAGTGCCAAGAGCACATATAGCATCAGGACAGACAGATACACACATGCAATTAACCAATGTACACAACTTAGAATTAAACCTAGGATAAGTCCAAGCACAAACAACAAGGGGAAGAACTGTCGTATTGTCGCTGGTTCTCCCAGTTTCTTGTTTACTAATGGTTTATAGAGCCCATATTGAAAGAACATCTTGCGCACCTTGCTTATCTTGTCTCGTGCGTAGTATTTTGTTACAATACTTGGAATCAAGTAAATTTTACCGCCACTATTAATAATGCGTCCGTTCAGTTCGTCATCCTGATTACGTACCAGCTCCACGTCATAAAGTCCCACTTTGTCGAAAACTTCGCGTTTGAAGCATCCAAAAGGGACTGTATCTACCTCTTTCACCACATTACAGCCTATGCGAAAAAATGAATTTCCCATGCCAAATGAACTACTCAAAGCTTCTGCAATGGCCAACTCTTTTGAAGACGGGCCACAAGGCAAAGTCTCACAGAGTGCGCCTACATTGTCGGCATCAAGCTCTATAAGATTCTTGACTAAGGCAGAGAAGTAGTTGGTTGGATATTCAACATGACCATCCAAACGAATGATAATTTCACCCTTAGAGGCCTTAATTCCAGCATTCATTGCATAAGGAACAATTTTCTTAGGATTATCCAACAACTTTATAAATGGATATTTCTCAATATATCCAGAAATAATACTTCGCGTTCTGTCTGTGCTCATTCCATCTACAAACAAAATTTCCAAATCATCCTTCGGATAATCCTGTTCCAGTATACTGTCAATACACTTGGCTATATATTTTTCTTCATTATAGATTGGTACAATTACTGATAACATATATTGTTGTTTTATTTATATAACTCTGACTCAACATATTTCTATTCTCATAGAAATAGAAGCGTGTGATGGTATTGAACCATAAGCTTTGCTCCACCTGTGCACACGCTTTCATAGATAATTAAATATGCTCCTCTACTCCACGGAAATGAACGTTTAGCTCATGAAGATGTTCCAAAAGCACACCTAGCGGAGTACCCTGTGTCATTTTTGCGAAGGCATTGACATCTTTAGGGAAGCATTTGCCGCCATAACCGAACTTGCCATCTGGTCCAGGCACATACGTATGGGTGTCGTTGATATAACCTGAAAGGAGAATTCCAGTATGAACTTTACGCCAGTCAGCTCCCATCTGTTCGCAATATTCACGACATGCATTGAAATAAGTAACTTTGTAAGCACCAAATACATTGTGCATATATTTAGTGAGCTCAGCCTCCAATGGTGACATAACCGTGAATTTCTTACCCACGAAAATTTTAGTAAGCAACTCTTGGGCCCCAGTGAATACCATTGTTTGTTTCCTGAAGTCCTCGAGGAATGTTCGCTCAGTGAGGAACTCAGGCATATAACATACCTGATGACCAGTTTCTTTAGATAGTTTTTCACTCGTACCAGGAAGAATGGTGGTTCTCACAAATACTGGAACATCAGGAAGTTTTTCAATGAGCTCCTTCATGAGAGTCAGATCCTGTGTTCCATCTTCCTCTGTCGGTACGTGAATTTGCAAGAATGCAATATCCACGTTGCTCAAATCATCATTATAACCCTTAGGAGGATCAGTGATAAAAAGTTTACACTCTGGATTGTTGTGTTCCAACCAATCCTTCAAGGCTCCACCTACGAAGCCACATCCAATAATTCCAACGTTAATCATTTTATTAGTGTTTTATGAATTGTTTATATTTCTGAGTAGTTTCTAAAAAGTATTTCAATTATCTTTTAGTCCAGTATGTGACTCAATGTAGGAGGCTTAAACTCCATGCGTTTGACAAGAACGTTGTCTTGAAGTCTGCGCAAAAGGTCTCTGTCTTTTTCAAGCAATAATACTTTTTCAATCATCTCTGGTGAACCATTTTCAAATGAAACGATGTATCCGCTCTTGCCATCTTCAACGAATTCATGAGAATGCTTCCATTCTGTCACAATGACAGGGATTCCAGATATGTATGCATCGACGATTGAGCCAGGAAGACCTTCGGTATAGAAATGAGTAGGCAATAGCATGACATCATATTGGCTAAGCGTTTCATGAATTTCATTTGGTTGTAGAGAACCAAGATATTCTACAAAGTCATATTTTGCTACATTGTTTTCAAAATATTCTTTATCTTCATTTGTTACAGGACCATAAAAAGTTATCGAATATTTATCTTGTAATTTATTTGTGGCAATATGTTCAGCCAATTTAAAAATCCAGTCAATACCCTTTTGCATCATGACTCGAGCCATAAAGACGATTCTCAGTTTCTTTGATTCTGAATGTTTGGGCTCAAAGTCAAAAAACCTGAAATTCGGAAATATGTCGACATTCTTAAAACTATAGTACTCTTCAAGTTCATTCTTTAGCCTTTTAGTTTCTGCATGTATACCATTTATACGACTGAGCATGCAGCGATGCACCGGTCGATTAGTCAGGTACTCTCTTAGCCACCCACCAACGACGAAGTAATGAATTTTAAACCTGAACAAACGAGAGAATATGAATATTATTGGAAAAAACACCTTTAAATTATTATGTGCAGGAAGGTAAAACAATGTGTCGCACTGTATTACTTTCCAGAACATTCTAAGTACCAGCAGTTTGTTCTTTTTCAAATCTTGGGTGTCGAAATAATCAACAGAATAATCTCCCGATTGCTCTTTTGCCAATCGATAAACATCTCTTGTCTTTACGGTTTGTCCATCCAACTGATTTGTCAAATATCCGAAATATCCTAATACTAATATTCTCTTCATTTTCTAAACTTGATTATTCGTGCAGGAATACCACCGACTACTGCATAATCTGGGACATCTTTAGTTACGACGGCTCCTGCACCGATAACGGCTCCACTCCCAATCGTTACTCCGGGCATGATAATCACTCGCATTCCTATCCAAACATCGTTGCCGATGGACACTTTGGCAATACGTGACCCTTGTTGTCCCATCGGTATGTCAATTCGATCAATATTATGAGTATGTGTTAAGATTACAACATCTGGCCCCATCATAACATTATCCCCGATTGATAGTGGGCCGTGGACAGAACAATTGATTCCCAAGCCGCTACCATGTCCTATAGAAATTCCGCCCCCCCCTGCAAACCTTGCGCCATGTTCTACGTTTAATTTTGTCCCACAAGAATCAAAGATAGGTCTGCAAATGACTCTCCTGATGCTTCTAGCCCACTTTGTCATAGAACTTGTTGAAGCTGGAAGATACTTGGCGAAGCCATAGTATGCAATTAAACATATTAATTTTTTAAATTTCATATTATGCCGTTGTATAAAATCATTCTACGATATTATTTATATATTCCGCTGTTGCCCAATCTCTATGCTTAATGATACATGGATTACCGAAGACAACTGAGTGGGATGGTATATCTACATTTACAAAACAATTAGGAGCAATCATAACATCATCTCCAATGTTCACATTTCCTACAATGGCCGAATTGATACCTATCCATACTCTATCGCCAATAGTGGGATACCCTTTGCGTGGACCACGATTTGCTTGACCGATTACCACACCTTTATGAATATTGCAATTGCGACCTATCTTGGCATTACTGTTAATAGTGATGTTGTATGTATGTCCTAAATATAGCCCCCCCCAATTTGCTGATTAGCAGTTATTTCCAAGCCTCTGCGATTCGCCCAGAATCGGAATAGAGCTTTGTATAAAAATTTTGTAGGAGCAAATGATGCTGTTGCGGCCTTGCGATAAAGGAAGAGGAATATTTTTATATACAATTCAGGTTTGCCTCCATATCGTGCGATATCTGCATTGTAGAGTTCTTGGAATTTACTCATTTGCTTATATTGTTAATCAGTTTAACATACGATTTCAAGAACGCCTCTTCCGTATTGCGCTGCAAGCAGAGCTGGCGATTGCGGATGCCCATTTCCTGTCTCTTTTCTGGGGATAATTCCAGCATTCTCTTGATGGCATTGGCTATGTCCTGAGCGTTCTCAGGGTTAAATAGAAAGCCATTGACCTTCTCTTTAACAATGTAAGGATTTTCATACACATTGCTACAGAGTATGGGTAATCCTGATGACATGGCCTCGGCTACCACATTTGGATATCCTTCATATAGACTTGGCAGGCAGAACACATCCGCTTTGCGATATTCTTCTTCTATTTTATGATTTGGCTCGTGCAATGTAAGATAATCAGAGATATTAAGTTGTATATACAATTTCTCGATCTCCGAATAATAGGCCGGGTGGTGTTCTTTGTCTCCGAACCAGTCGAAATGAACGTTCAGACCCATATCCTTGACCAGACGGATAGCCTTCATGTAGGTCAAAACATTCTTTTGCTCCGAATATCTTGCTACTGTCACTATTATCAGTACATCATTCTTCGCAGGGTATTCTGCTGGAGTGAAACGGTTGACGTCCACAAAGTTGATTATCGGATGGACTTTGTTAGCAAGGAATGGAAAGTTCTTGCGGATAAAGTTGCCTTGGCTATTGGAGTTAGGCACGATAGCATCCGCCAGACGGTAGAGATTGAACTGTACCCTGTCCCCGCGAGTTATGCAAGTGTTGTTATTCCTTTCCGACACAATCAGCTTGGCCTTGAAGAATAGTTTTGCCAAGCATACAGTTTTGTTTACAGATGGTAGGAAAGATATAACTACATCAGGCTTGTATTGTCTGACATATTTAGCCGCTTTGAATATGCGAGTTTTCTTGTTCCAGAGCCCTGGCACAAACTGATAGTCAACACCATTTTGGCGAAGATATGGCTCATGAAACTGATTTTCAACGTATGTAATCAGTCTACAAGGGTACCCTGCCTTAGTCAGCATTGCAGCAAGACCACAGATTTGGCGCTCAGCTCCTCCGGAGCCCAGGTTTTCGGTGATTAGTAGGATTCTTTTCATCTAGGCATAAATAAGAAAGATATTCCTTCAAAATTGACTGTAGTTGATCCAAAATATGATACATAGACATAAAGACCTATACAACACGTTGCATAAGCAACACGAATTAATTGATTGTTTATATATTTCATTACATTTGGAACAAGAATAAATGGAATCGCTGTATAATAATAGAACAATCTTCCGGTTGAGCTATTTCCAACGCCAAAAAAGGAGGCCATAGTGGCTATGACCATAATCGAGAGCAATAATCTATTTATTCCAGTTTCAAAGACTGCGGATTTCATAAAAATTAACATAGATATCAGAAAGCCACTCATTAAGAAAAAATCCACATAATTAGCGCCTTCATATTTTAAATTTAACAAATAGCCAGAGTAATCTCGACCCATATATGAAATAAAGAATTGAAGAGTGGTATAATAAAAAAATGAAAAAAACACGCAAAATAATATTAACGTTATAACATATTTTCTATTATTATCAATGTTGTATAGAAATATTAACGGAACATACACTAATGAAGTACGATGAAATAGAAAAGCTATCACAATGAAGATCGCAAATCTTCGATAGTTCTTATTTATAATAGAATCCCACGATAATGTAAGAAAGGCCATAGCTAGATGCTGTCTAAGCACAAATATTGATTGATCGAATACGGTTACTAACAATAGCAATATTGACACATAAGTATACGGAGAATATCTTAAAATAGTTCTATAATAGCAGTACAATAATATCAACGAACTAACTATTAACACAATAATAAAATTATCCGAAACATATGACAAAACCTTAAGATACCATAAAAATCCTATCTCCATGGTCGATGCCCAAAAACCATCCTTAACCTTAAGTAATGGAAGATTAATACATTCTTGGAAAGCAGCCTTATAGGCAGGTAAATCTTTAACTGACATTGGATCCACAAAAGTATGAATGACAAACAACGAGATAAAGGACAATACAATAAAAGCATTTATCTTTCCAGTACTGCTCCGTAAGTTTGCTCTCATAAAAATCCCAAGAATGAGTATGATTATAAAATGAGATATTAATACTTCCATAACATGTGTGTCCGGTAAAAAATCGGACGTTTTAAATAATATAGAATAATTCGTTAATTTTTTTCAGGTCCGAAGGTGTGCGTCCACTTTTCCGCACACCTTCGTTTCCCGCTGATTTTCAGCGGTTTTGTTAATAATATTTTTTGATTATTTAGTTTCTTACTTACTAGTGATGCGTTAATTTAATGCGCTGTTTATATAAC
>ULTB01018481.1_pt1 | contig 10171 bp, 18 predicted proteins | sample 1957251 | NCBI WGS metagenome assembly ULTB01 (sample SAMEA4835724, study PRJEB28245) | human gut metagenome | biome: gut microbiome; material: fecal sample | place: Denmark | collected 2008
CTTGATCGCGCCTTTTCCCAGGGATTTGATCTTCCGGCGGAAGGTCTGGTCGAAGACTTTCGTCAATGCTTCGCCGTATGCGCTGTTTTTGGTGTCGACCGTCCAGGGCTTCGACAGAAGGTAGTTCGCTTTCTGGTCGACAAGTTTCTTCAAGATCGGGTGTTCGATCTTCGTGTTTGAACGGTTCGCAACGTCAACCGTCTTTCGCTGGACGTCGCTTCGGTTCCTGTAATAGGATTCAGCTTCAAGCATGATCGCGTATTCAGGGGACGCCTTGAATTCGCGTATTTCTTCGCTGACGATCTGGGCCAGCGTCATTGTAGCTTTTTCGGGGTCAGACAGAATCATATTGATCCGGTCCATAACAGATAATTCGGCCATTTTTTACACCTCACTTCAATACTTCGATAGAAGAACCACGACGAAGACGTTCGACCGAATAGCGAAGGGCGGCCATAGCGTCGTCCATAAATTCGACCGGTTCGTCTATGTAAAGACCGGACGTCGGGTCCTTTTTCCATTTCCATTGTTGGACTTCTTTCAATACATTCACGCATGACGGGTGAATGTGGATTTTCCGGCCTTTCAGCCAGTCGATTTGTGCTTTCACGCTTCCAGGCTCTTTCTTCACAGGGTAAGCGCGGAAGCCGGCCTTTGACCATGTCTTGATCCTGTCCGGTTCAGCGGAATCGCAGAACATTTCGATACGTTGGTCGACTTTGTTCTGTTTGGCCAGACTGATAATTTCTTCGGTGTCCTTTTCAAAGACATAGATTTCAGAACAGATATACACTTCGCCGTCTTTCCAGCCAACGCCCAGAATGGCGTCCGCGTGGTTATAGCCGAAATCCTGGCCATAATAGAAGGCGTCGAAGTTGTCTTTTCCGGTCTTGAAGTCGTGGACTTCGAAGTTCGTCAGGATAAGGCCGCCCAGTTCGCCCCATTCGCCCAGGCCATAGACGCGATAGCCTTCTGGGTCTTCTTCCTTGCGTCGTTCCATACGGCGAAAATAGGCTGGGTCTATGAACCGGTTTGTCTTATATGTTGAATGGTGGGCCAGGACGTCCGGATCAGCCTTGTCGAAGTATCGACCTTTGATCCAGTGTGTCGCGCTGACTGGGTTGAACGTCATTGTTATCTGGTAGTACAGATTCGGATTCAGTTCGTTCAGATTACCACGAAGACGGTCGTCCAGAATGTCGACGTCTTCGGAAAGAAGTTCTGTCGCTTCTTCGCACCATATCCAGACCAGTTTCCCGTTCTTGAAGGTGATCGACTTCACCTTTTCACGCTGTCGCTGATCCTTGACACCGCGGAAAATGATTCTGTTTCCGGTGATCTTACATTCCAGCGCAAGCGGATTCAGATTCACTTTCCAGAAGCGGTCAGCATAGGGGCCGAACATTCTATATATTGCCGCTTGTAATTCGGCGAAGGTACTGTCGCGGTTTGTTTCTTCAATCTTTCGCACGACAAGAAGGTTCGCGCCGGTGTAGGCCGGATCGGACAGTTTCGCGATATAGTCCTGGGCGATATTCACAGACTTTCCGGAACCGGCTGAACCTTTCAGAATCCTATATCGACCGCGCCATTCGTTGACGGGGCGGAAGACAGGGTTAAACTGTGCCGCCGCCTTGAATTCAATCTTCGCCGCCGTAGTCATAATTGATCACCACCGTTACAGGGACATTTGCTTCGGGATTGTCTTTGAACATTCCCAGGTGACGACCGCAAAGTTCAAGCGCTTTCAGTTTGTCGCATAGTTTGACTTCACGTTCGATCGCCTGTTCAATGACAGGATCGCCGTTTTCATCAAAGTCCTTATGTGGGACATATTTGACCTTCATTCCAGCGATAACCGCCAGATCGTCGTCGCTGGTGTCCGGCTTCACTTCCGCAGTCTGTAAGTCAAGGACGTCCTTCGGATTCACGAAGGCGATTCGTCCCAGTTCCCGAAGAACGCGGTCGGCGTTGATTCCGGTTCTTTTGGACCTTTCGGCCATTGCGGTTTCTATGCGCGCGCGAATTTCAGGTTTTGTCAAGTTTTCACTTCCGATACTTCCAGCCGATTCGACAGAATATCCGGCGCGGATCGCGGCCTGGGTCGCGTTCAGGTCGACCAGATATTCTTCACAGAAACGGGCTTGTTTCGGCGTTAGCTTTGCCATGATTCACACCTTCCTTTCTGATTTTCGGTATTTCCTTTGAATTCGGGTACAAAAAAGACGCTCCCGAAGGAACGTCTTCCTGTACCCTATATCAATAGGAGGGTGGACGCGCAAGTCCACAATGATGTTATACCATATATTTTTCTTGCTGACAGTTGCACATAGTTGCAAGTAGTTGCAAACAGTTGCACATAGTTGCATAAATTTTTATTTGTGGAAGGCTTTTGACCGTTCAGCCCTGGCGAAAAGCCTGTTCAGGGCGATTTCTCTTTGTCGATAGACGGTTGTCCTTTCGACTTGAAGGAATTCGGCCGCTTCGTCGTATGACCTGTAAGGATAGTACAGGGCAAGAAGGACGCATTTCGAACGGGTGTCCAGGGTATAGACCAGGTTTTGAACCTCTGTGATCTGTTGAAGCTGGCGTTCCAGATTGCCGATCGCTTCGTTTGCTCTTTGTCTTCTTCGGTCGCGCTTGTCGACCATGCGAACCAGTCTTCCGTCTGGGTCAGGTGAAGACTGGACGCGGACGCCGGCGTCGGATAACTGACTGGACGGGTAAGCCGATTCAAGAATGAATTCCAGGTCGGCTTCCAGGGCTTCCTTTTCGGCGGCGATCTGTGCTTCTATGACACGCGCTTCCTGATCATGGTTCCGAAGGATTTCCATGACCCTTGTTCTGACTTTGCTTTCTTTGGGTTTGTCCATGTATCTTCACCGCCTTTCCCCAGTCTATTTTCAGAACAGAATATCTTCGTCGGTCACTTCGAAGCCTTCGGACGTCATGGCGCTTTCGGCGTAGCTTCCGGCGGCGCTTTCCTTTTTGGCGTCCGCAAAATAGACAGAATCGGCGACGATTTCGACGGCCTTGTGTTTGCCGCCGTCGTTATCTTCCCAGGATCGTGTCTGTATGCTTCCGACGATCGCGACGCGCTGGCCTTTGGTGAAGTGCTTCGCGACGAATTCAGCAGTCTGGCGCCACGCGATAATATTGATATAGTCGGCCTTGTCGCGATTGAAACGGCGGTCGACGGCCAGGGTGAACGACGTGACGGCCGTTCCTTGTGGCGTGTATTTCAGTTCGGGGTCGCGTACCAGGCGCCCCATAAGTTGACACTGATTCATTGTGTTTCCTCCCTTCGGGATCAGAATTTCTTTCCGTGTTTGTACGGGCGGCCTTCATTGTAGGCCATTTTGATTTCGATTACTTCTTCCAGGTCGATTCCCAGGTGTCCGCACAGGTCCGCGATCCGGATCACCGCGTCAGCCAGTTCGACGGCCACGCCTTCGGGCTTTCTGCTTCTGTACTTGCAAAGGCTTTCTTTGCCGTACATAAGACATTCGGTTTCGTCTTGTGGGGTGCAAATAAAGTTGTCGCTTTCGTTACAAGCGAACCAGATGTCGGGGTTCTCGTTGCGTTCTTCTTCCAGGGCTTCGGAAAGTTCGCTGTGAATCAGTGCGATCGCTGTTCCAAAAGGAAGGGGTGGTTCCCAGAATCCGTGTTTCACGGCGTTTTCATGTGCTTTCGCTACAAGTGTTTTGATTTCCATATCGTTTTACCTCTCTGTATCAGAAATAACTTTGATTCGGATTTCCTGGCGGCCGAAGCGAAGGGCGTCTTCGTGGTTATTGAAGAATACGTCGATCTTCTGACCGCTTATGGCTCCGCCGCGATCCTGGACGGTTCGTTCGCCTATGCCTTCTATGTAAAGGATAGTGCCTGGCGAATAGACGGACCAATCGGCCGCGATTGTGACGCCTTCTTCGGCTATGGCTCCGCTGGCCGTGTAGACGATACCGTCAGGGCGGTTCAGCGCCCAGGAACCACAGCACTTTTCGCAAGAACAGTACGCGGTCGCTTCGTATTCGATCCATTCCGGTTCTTCCGGTTCAGGTTCCGGGGCGGGAGGCTGTACGGCTACGGCGGCGACTGCCGGCGGCTTTGTCGGCTTACTCTCTGCCGGCTGTGTCCCGGTTCCCTTTGCGGTCCATGCACACGCGGTCAGGGCCACCAGGGCCAGCAGAAGGACGGTGGATAGTTTCTTCATGGGGCCACCACCTTTCAAAACCGCTTCCCGTGTTTGAACGGGCGGGTTTCGTTATAGGCCATTTTCTCGGAAATGACAGCGTCCAGGTCGATTCCCAGGTAGCCGCACAGGTCCGCGATCCGGATCACAGCGTCCGCCAGTTCCACGGCCACGCCTTCGGGCTTTTTGTGGCGGAAGGGACAGTGATCTTCCTTCCCGGCCATGTCGCAGTCGAACCACCTTTTCGGGTTGCACATTGTCCCGTCGCCGTTTCCGGCGGTGCATTTGTACCAGACCAGGGCGCGGCCGGCGCGTTCTTCTTCCAGGGCTTCGGACAGTTCGGAATGGATCAGGGCGATCGCGGTCCCGAAGTTCAGGGGCGGGTCCCAGAAGCCATGCTTCACGGCGTTATCGTGGGCGCGGCCCACCAGTTCAGTTATGTTCATGGTTTACCCTCTCTTTCTCTTGACCTGGCGGGCCTGTTGCCAGAAGCCCCGTTCGTGGGTGATCTTGGCCTTCGCGTCCTCCACGGTCTTTTCATAGTCCCGATACCTGGCGCGTTTCGCTTCGACGCCGGCCAGAATATCTTCGATCACCTGGTCGACCATGTCCGGCGGGTAGTAGTTCCGGGGGAAGCGGCCGGACAGGTCGTTCTTCGGCTCCGTCAGGTTCAGAATGATATTGAACCGATAGGCCAGGTGTTTCTTCCCGGCGTGATCTGCGATCCGAAGGCTGTTCGCCACGCCATAGTCGAACTTCAAATAAACGCTGTTAGTGGAATAGGCGTCGTAGCGGTGAATCAGGACCTTCCCGTCCAGCCGGTCGCACACATACGCCGCCAGGTCCCGGATTTTCTTCGTGTTCTTATTCACAGTCTTCGCCTTCTTTCGGGATCGGTTCGTAGTAATCACAGCGGACGACGCGGTCTTCTTCGTCTGCGTGGATCGGGCCTGGAAGGCCGGCGTCGGCCCTCTCGACCGCCTTCACGCAGTAGTCGCCTTCGCGCCCTTTGGCGTCGTCCTTGATGAACTGGACGTTCTGGCAGTTCCGACAGGAAAAGGCGTATTTCCACTTCGGAAGGGCCGGTTTTCTTCTTCTCATGCGCCCACCGCCTTTTCTCTGGCGGCCGTGATCTCCGCGTTCCTGATTTCACACCAGGCAGAAAAGGCCATTTCCCGGACTGTGTCAGCGGTCAGAAGGACCAGGTATTCGTCGCCGTAGCCGTCTTCGCCCCAGGCGCGGCCGGCGCTTTTGTTGGCGACTTCCAGTTTTCTTCTAGCGTAATGCTCTAAGTATCCGAACAGGTCTTCGTCGATTTCGAAGCCCATTTCTTTTTCGACTTCCAGTTGAAGGGCGGATTTGTTACCCATTGTTTCGACCTCCTTTCAGGCTGTCCGGCATTTTGGACGGAAGGTCCGCCTGGTGGATCAGGACAAGGTCGCTTCTATCCACCAGGGAACCGTCGTGAAAGTGCGCGAAGGCGCCACTGTTCAGGTTGACCGCTGTGTTCGGCTTCGTGGTCTTGATCAGGGCTTGTCCCTGATGTTCGAAGACGTCGCCGGCGGCGCATTGCTTAAAAGTCGTCTTCTTCATCGTTGTCACCGTCTTCCTGGCCTTCGGCGATTCTGCGAAGGACTTCTTCGACAAGCTGTTTCGAAGTGAATTCGGCCAACAGGGCGGAAGTGGAAAGTTCAACCTGGTCTGGCTCCACGGATAACGTGATCCCAGATTCCACGAAGAAAGCCGGCCGAACGCCATAGTAGCCAAGGTACGCGCCGTCGTTGTCCAGACTGCCGCCCGCGTTGACATGGCGCGCATCGTACGCGTGGCCGGCGTACGGGGTGATCAGCCACCACCAGTCGTCAAGTTCAAGTAGATCCTGATCGGCGTATTTCTCATACATGGTTTGCGTCAGAAGCGCGATCTTTGCCTGAATAATTCCGTAACCTTCGCCGCCCTCATGGTCAGCCAGGGACCAGTCGGCCGTCAAGATGTCCTTTGAACGGATAGGGCCTTCGGCCTGGTCGAATGTAGCCAGGAATTCGGTATTCAGTTCACGGTTAAGGTTTGAGAAGCGCCAGTCGTTCGGATTTGCGGCCGGCTTTTCCGGTCTGGTCTTGAACGGCTGATCCGCGAAGTGGCGGTCAGCGATACAGGTATCGGCGATCAGAAGGGTTCTTCCGTCGGCAAAGTGTTCCAGGACGCGGACGTCAATCGGTCCGGCGTTGAATACGGTTCCAGGTGCAAGGTCTTTCAATTTTGCGCGTACAGTCATTTTTTGTTTCCTCCTTCAAATTCTTCGATTATGACTTCGACACGGGGGTTCTTCGGGTCCACAGCGAAGTCATCGGTAAAGTGTTCAATGTGTTTCCAGCCGTCATTTTGAAGAACGCCGGCATGGACAAGGCTGTCCTGAATGAACTTCTTCGCAAAAGCGATATTGTCTTTATCTCTCCGGCGGTTCGGTTCGATCCAGGTGTAATGTATCACCACGGGACGGGTGAAGCGGACGCCGCGAAGCTGGGTTTTGATCATGTAGCCGATTACGTTTTCAGCCTGTTTCTTCATGGCGGCGGCCTTGTATTTGCCTTTGGCGCCGCGTTCAGCGTCCACATATTCGTTCAGTCCTGGCAGAAGGCCAGGGATTGTCAGTTTATAGTGTTTCACTCTGTCACGTCCTTTCAAGCCCCAGAAGGCGCTTCGCCTTGTCGCGGCGTTCTTGTGCGTTCTGGGTTCTTCTGGAATCTCCGGCCAGTTTCAGCCTGATCGGACACATTTCCAGAATTCGGTCATAAATTCGGGAATATCCCAGGGACGACGGGTTTTGAAGGTCGGCCAGGGAAAGGTTTGTCGTGACGATCAAGGGCTTTCCGGTGCGGCTTCTGGCGTCTATGACGTTGAAGACCTGTTCCACGGAATAGGACGTGTCCCTTTCGACGCCCAGGTCGTCGATGACAAGAAGGTCATATCGGGACAGCTTGTCCAGGAATTCCTGTTTATCTTCGCCGAAGCCTTGAAGTTTGTTCAGGATTCGGGGAAAGTTCGTCACGCTGGCGCGGACCTGTTTGTCGATCAAGGCGTTTGCTATGCAACAGGCCAGGAATGACTTTCCGGTCCCGACGCCGCCATAAAACAGGATTCCGATATTGTCGGCCTTCATTTCCGGCCAGTGTTCCACATAGCGGCGGCACACGTCGGAAATTCTGGCGTTGCGGTTGTCGTCCTGGGTGAAGTTCTGGGACAGGTACGACGGATCAGTGATCCCGTCTTTGCGAAGCCGTTCGCATTGCTTCCGGAATTCGGCGGCCTTTTCTTCGGCTTCACGTTGGCGGCTGGCTTCTGATTCGCACTTGCACAGGTGCGGAACGCGAAGCGTTTTTTCGCCGATCGTGATGTCGCCTTCTTTCCTGGTGTGGCATTTGCCACAGCACAGGAAGCCTTCTTCGTCGCGGTAGTCGCCTTCGGCGCCATTGTTCGCCCTACCTCTGGCGGCGATACCTTCGACAGCGGCCGTCCAGATGTTGTCGGCCATGATTATTCACCGTCGTCCAGGAAGTCTTCGCCGTCGTCGTAGTTCTTGACGGTGGCCGGCTTCGGGGACGGTATGACTTCGGCGCGGTCATATTCGTTCCAGCGTTCACCGCGAAGGAATGTCGCCGGATATGGAATAAAGCGGCCGTCGTCCTTTGTCCACTGTTCAGAACGCTTCCAGCGCTCCACACCCTGGACGATCTGGTTTGTCAAGTCTGGGTTAGGGCGAATTTGATTCCAGACCTTCACGGCGTCTTTCTTGCCGACTTTTCGTGGATAGACTGACCAGAACTGGTCAAAAGTGTCGTCCACTCCGGCGCCGCGTTGCGCCGATACTCGTTTTCGTTTCTCGTTTACGTTTTCGTTTACGTTTTCGTTTACGTTTACGGAAGAATCTGCTTGCATTTGCGCGCAAGTGTCAGAATTGTCACTTGATACCCCTTGACTGCAAGTGTTATCAAATTCTTGCGGTAGTGGGTATTTGGGTTTTGTTGCGCGCCTGTTCTGGTGTTTGTCCCAGGACAGAAGTTTCAGGTATTGCCGACCGTCTTCGGCTCTGTATGTAGCCACAAGGCCACCGTTCACAAGTTCAGCCAGCCAGGAAGACACCTTCTTTTCGGTCGGTACGTTCAGCGGAAAGAGAAGGGAAGCAAGGATTTTCGGGCTTCCGTAGTACAGGCCGAAGTCGTCCGCTTTTACGATCAGACGATAGAACAGGACTTCGGCTTCCGCCGATAAGTACGCCAGACTTTCAGACGTACATATTGATTCTTTCAAAATGCGGCTGGGCATTTATGACACCACCTTTCACGCGTTTTTCTGACAGGCGCGGCACATTTCACGGCCGAATTTGTTCATGGAATAGCGGCGTTCAGCTTCGCTGATAGGGCCGCCGCACACGGGACACGCGGCGCCGCCTGTCTGGGCGCTGTTTTGCGGTTGTGGTGCGGTTCTTTGCTGTTGGTTGGTAGATTGTCCACCCTGGGCGTTCCGCCCGTTCGTGGCGCTCTGTGTGGCTTGTGGCGCCGGTGCGTGTCCGTTCATATTGAAGCGGACTTTATTGTTCCGGTCGACGATTACCAGGTCACAGATTTCGCGGCGTTCGTTATAGGCGATCTTCGATACCTTGAACTTCGTACTGGCGTAGCACTTGAAGACTTCCTTCTGGCCCTGGCGTTCGGGATAGAATTCACCGTCAGCCAGTTCGACATAAATGAAAGGGCCTGTATAAAGTTCGCGGCCGATCCCGACGTTGAAGCCGGCACGTTTGAAGCTGTCGGACGCCTGGCCTTTTTCCTTTTCGGTGTTGCTCTCTGTTCCGACGTCCTGTTTTCTGACCCAGGTCTTTTTTTCGTCGTCCCAGATGTCGATATTACAGAACAGGTTTCCATTGATTACTTCGTGGGTTCTCTGCCAGTTGCCAGGCCCGAAGACCTGGTCCAGGATTCGCATATCGACGCGCGCGTCCTTGTAAAGCAGAAGGACGGCGCCGACGCGGCCGGTCTTTGCTTTGCTGACCGACTGAACGCGACAGTCAATGTCTTGTTCGGTAAGAAGGGGAATCGAAAGTTCTTTCATTGCGGTTCCTCCTTATTTGATTTGAAGGTTTCGGTTCTCCACAAGGGAAGCGCCGGACACTTCCTGGCCGGACTGGATCGCCTTCTTGATCGCGGTCTTGTCCGGTTTCGTTGTAACGGTTTCAACAACGAAGTCAGCCGGAAGGGCTTTTTCGTCGTCAATGCTTACGGCCACAGACTTTCGGAAGGAAACGCGAACCTTTGTGGTTTCGACCTTGTCACGGCCGGCGGCGTCCAGACACGCGGTCAGGACATTCTTCAAATAGTCGATTCGCTTTTCGGTCTGCTTGCGGCGCTTTGCCAGGTTGGCTTCTTCGGCTTTCAGGTCGCCGATAAAGACTTCGGAATTCTTGATGTAGCAAGCGACAGCTTCGCTTTTTTCTTCGAAGGCTCCGGACAGTTCGTCCAGTTCTTCGGCGTTCAGGATTTCGCCGGTTTCTTCGTCGATTTCCAGGTTGTCAAGGACCTTCAAATACTTGTCAGTGATTTCGTACAGGGTGTTATTCATTTTCGGAACCTCCTTCCAGGGTAGCGACCTTCGCTTCAAGGTCTTTCACTTGCTGATCGGCTTTCTTGTAGCGGTCGAACCAGTCGTTCGAACACTTCTTTTCATAGTCCAGATCGCTTTTCAGTTCAGCGTTTTCGATTAAAATATCCAGGACGAACGCCTTCACGGCGTCGGTGTCATAAAAATTCAGTTTAGCCATTGTTTTTCACTCCTTTTCGTGATATACTGTTCGTAGACTTTTTGAAAGGGCCGTTTCGGTTGTTGTGGTGACGACGAAACGGTCTTTTTCTGTTTCTTCAATGGTGATCTTGCGTTCACCAAGCACCGGTTCCAATGAACAGAAGGCCGAAGGTTCTGACCGTT
>ULTB01003517.1_pt1 | contig 10095 bp, 10 predicted proteins | sample 1957251 | NCBI WGS metagenome assembly ULTB01 (sample SAMEA4835724, study PRJEB28245) | human gut metagenome | biome: gut microbiome; material: fecal sample | place: Denmark | collected 2008
ATTTATCATTTAAACAGACAATATCTATGTCATATACTTAATAAAGGCAAGTGAAAACCTGTTGCGATTTTCACTTTTTCAAAATTATTTTTAAAGTTTCATAAATCAGTACTATCGGCATGATAATTAGCACGGTAACGAATCCCATCATACTTAGCGCTAAAGATATTAGGTATAACGATATCATATACGTTTCTCCTTTCTCTACATTATCCTATGTAGATTACTTTCTCTCTTTGATTACTTATTATTTATCATTTAAACAGACAATATCTATGTCATATACTTTAAAAAAGCTGGTATTTAGGGTTATTTCTACTTTTACTATAGCATCAAAAATAGTAAAGAAGAACTATCAAATAAAAAATCTAAACCTAAATCGGTTTAGATGCTTGAAGTGATTTATTTTTAAAGTAGTAAAGAATACCGACAAAGTCAGCTAAAAACCAACCAATAGGAATTGCCGTCCAAATGGCAGTCACCCCAAAGAATGGGGAGCATGCATAGGCAAGCAGGACGCGGGTTCCTAAAGAAAGAATGGTTAAGATAACGGACATACCTGGCTTTACAATTGCTCGATAATAGCCATAACATAAGAACAAGATGCCAATTCCAATGTAACAAGTTGCTTCAATATGCAGGTATTGACTACCTACTTGGATTATGGCCTGGGATTGATCACTTAAGAATAAGCCCATTAAAGAATCCGAGAAAATATTTACCCCTACACTAATCACAACACAGAATAGTACGATCCAGGTAATGGCTACTTTTAGACCGTCTTGGATTCTTTTTTCTTGTTTTGCACCATAGTTTTGCGAAACAAATAAACTAAAGCCATTGCCAAAATCTTGTACCGGCATATAGGCTAAAGTATCTATTTTAACCGCTACCGCAAAAGCTGCCATGACAATTGAACCAAAGCTATTGACTAATCCCTGTATCAACAAGATACCAAAATTCATAATAGATTGTTGGAGCGAGGTCATAAAAGAAAGATGTAAAATAGAAGATAAAATATCTTTTGACCAAATGCGATTTTCTTGTTTCACCCGAAAAATCGGAAATTTCAACCATACGACAAGAAGCATAAAAGCAGCGGAAACAAATTGACTAAGTACCGTTGCCCAGGCAGCACCAGCTACACCCCATTGAAAAGGTACGACAAATAAGATATCTAAGAAGATATTTAATACAACCGAAATAGCTAAGCCAAATAAAGGCAATAAAGAATTCCCCAGAGCCCGCAAAATATTCGCAAAATAGTTATAAATACTTGTCGCAAATAAACCAATAAAGATGATTTGCACATATGTGGCCATAGCCCCTTCCACATTTTTTGGCACTTGTAAAAAATGCAGAATGGTTGTTTGTCCAAAGCTAACTAAAAAATACATGACAAGGGTACATAAACCAATACCTATAGAAGAGATGAACACACCTTGTTCAAACTTCTGCCAATCCTTTTTTCCTACTTGTATCGCAAAGAAACTGCTACATCCCATACATAAACCAATGAGTATCGAAGTCAAAAAAGTCATCAATGTATAACTGGATCCAACTGCAGCTAAAGCAATCGAACCAACATACTTTCCTACTACCCATGTATCGACCAGATTATAGAGTTGCTGCAAAAGATTGGCAGCCATTAAAGGCAAAGAGAATAAGACTAATTTTTGGGAAATACTTCCACTTGTCATATCAATATTTTTCATAAAAAAACTCCGTAGAAAAAGATAGAGTATTTCCTCTATCTTTGTTTAACGATTTTATTGTACTACAAAGCTTAAGACATAAATCAATAGATTTTTTGCAGGATCTTTTTCGCACTACCAACATAGTACAAAGATCCAAAGATACAGACTAATTCATCCTGGCAAGCTAAATCAATGGCTTCCACAATCGTACAAGCCTTGGCTTCTACGCCATAGCTTGCGACGATTTCCTTAGCTTTTTCGGCATTTAAAGCTCTCGGATTATCTGGATTTACACAATAGACACGCTTAGCTAAAGGAAGAATCACTTGAAACATTTCTTCATATTTCTTATCGGCCAAAACACCCATCACAAAAGTTACTTTCTGCTTTGGATAATAGGTTTCTAAACTTTCTCTTAAACGTTTAAATCCATCTAAATTATGGCTTCCATCTACAATGATATCCGGATTACGATGTACGATTTCAAAACGATCGGGCCAATAGGTATGTGCTAAAGCTTGTTTGGTTTTAATTAAATCAAAAGACCAACCACATTTTTCTAAAAGGGAAATAGCTTCTAAAGCTAAACTTGCATTTTGTATTTGATACGTTCCCAATAAAGAAATCGTATAGACTTCCCCTTCATACGCAAAGATTTGTACATCCACGTTTCTTTGAATCAATTGGGCTTCTTTTACGCGATGCAAAGAAGCTTCTTTTGCCTGGCAAGTCTTTTCTAAAACCGAATCAACTTCAGAAGCCTGTTGACTGGAAAGAACCATGCCACCTTCTTTTATAATCCCTGCTTTTTTCTCAGCAATAGCCGCTAGGGTATTTCCCAATACTTCCATGTGATCAAAACTGATTGAAGTAATAATGGAAAGCAAGGACTGTTCCATCACATTGGTTGCATCTTGTATACCACCTAGCCCTACTTCCATCAAAACAACATCACAGTTCGATTGATAAAAATACGCATAAGCTACACAAACCAAGGTTTCAAAACTTGTTAATGCACAACCACAATCTTCTGCCTTTTGAGCAACTTCTGTCGTATAAAAAGCCAAATCTTTTAAAGAAATATCTTGGTGATTGATTTGAATCTGCTCCGTAAAATGATCAACCATAGGTGAATTAAAAACCCCCACTTTGTATCCATTTTGCTGAAAGATCTGATGTAAGAAAGCCGTTGTCGAACCTTTCCCATTGGTTCCAGCTACATGAATAATCTGGCATTTGTTTTGCGGATTGCCCATTGCAGACAAAACCTTTTTGATGCCATCTAAAGACATTTCCGCTTTTCCTGCTACCACATCTTTGGGATTAAACACCGGAAAAGATGCATAATAGGAAAGCACTTCTTCGCTATTCATGGGCTAACCCAAAATTTTTCACAAAAGGAATCTTTGGTAAGGGCTTTAAGACTAAGAAAAGTAAAAAGGCATTAATTGGAATCATCACAATTTCTTTTAATAAACGGGCATTTACTAAAACCAAAACACCTGTTCCATAAAGCATGGATAAATTGATACTGTTGACAACTAAACCAATAATCAAAGTATAAACGACTTGGGTCAATAAAATACGTTTAACACTCATCTCTTTCTTATAGAGCATCAAGCCAAAAAGAATTCCCGAAATGGCAGCACTAATCGTAAAGCCAGGAAAATATGGCCCTGTTGGTTTGACAATAAAAGCGCCAACATCAATTAAGATTCCTACTACAGCTCCTAAACCAGGTCCAAACAATGCGCCGGCAATGGCAATTGGCAAGGCAATAAAACGAATCTCAATTAACTCAGTAATAGGGATCTTAAAGAACCCCAATAGAATTCCAATGGCAACAAGCATTGCGGTCATGGTTAAAGTTCGAACATCTTTTAATTTTGACATAAAAAACCTCCTTTGCAGTCTGTCCTATCACTACATAAGAAGGAATGAACCAAGATATGTAGCAGCGGGATGCGAACACAATATCGCAAGTTTTACCTCTTCGTCTTCTTGTCAACTCCCTGTACAAGAAGCACTTTACGCATTGCATTCTACTCTGCTCTATGTTCTGAACACACTCTACCATAGTCCTATCATTCTGTAAACGCAGATTTTTTTCTAATTCAACCAAACATTCCACTTCAATGTCCAATGCTGCCAGATTGCTTTTCTTTAAAAGAATCTCAATTATACTAAAAGTAACAAAAGGAAGGTACAGACCAATGTACAATTAATCAATCATCCATGAAATATAAATCCATGGATAAAGAAAGGAGAGATCAAATAGATGGGAGTAATCATGAATAGATTTATTTCATAAAGGTCCTAACACTTGTGTAAAGAAACAAATGTTAGGACCTTTTATTTTTTGGGTTGACACTTTTTTATGATTCCACTATGATTGTTTCGAAAAAAGAAATACGGTAGGTGAGGTTACCGCAGGGATTTGGAATTCCTAAGATTGCTGCCGCAAAGTTGTGGAGACACAACTCGTTGGTCAACAGATGAAGTCGTGAAGGCTTTATTTAACGCAATTCATATGCCCTGCGATACTAAAGCTTGAACGGTGGTATAAGCATTTTTATTACGTCATTGTTCAAGGAGCAATGGCGTTTTTCTTTTAAAGGAGGTGAGAACGTATGTCAAATGACCTAGATTATCATTCGTGCAAAAAGAAAGTAGAGGAAAGATATCATGAAAAAAGAAAACTTCATTCAACTCCTTTCATCCAAGGAGTACAAAAAGGCACAAAGCGTTCTTACCCAGAACAACGCTATTGACAATGCCAAATTACTAGAAAGTCTAGACCCAAAAGACTGTGCTTTCGCATTCCGTTTAATTCCTAAAGATGAAGCATCCAAAGTATTCTCCTGCATGAGCTCATCTATGCAAGCGCACCTTGTAGACTTATTTACCCAATCCGAATTAAAAGAAGTCATCGATTCTTTATATATGGATGACACAGTCGACTTATTAGAAGATTTACCAGCCAACATAGTAAAACGAATTTTAGCAAGTGTGGATCCCCAAAAGCGCAATATCATTAATAAACTCTGTAAATATCCCGAAGACAGTGCTGGATCCATCATGACCATTGAATATGTTTCCCTAAGAAAAGAGATGACCGTACAAGAAGCATTAGATCATATCAAAGCTACAGGGATTCATAAGGAAACAATTTATACTTGTTATGTATTAGAGAATAAGAAATTACTCGGTATTGTATCCGCAAAAAGCTTAATTACCAGCAATCGTGACACCAAAATTGAAAAGTTAATGAACAAGAATATCATCTCGGTACAAACGCATACCGACCAAGAAGAAGTTGCTAAACTATTCCGAAAATACGACTTGATTGCGATGCCGGTATTAGATAGTGAAAACTGTTTTGTGGGAATTGTAACTTTCGATGATGTCATGGATGTCATGATTGATGAAACCAACGAAGATATTTCCAAAATGGCTGCCATTGAACCAAATGAAAAAGGCTATTTTGAAACAACCGTATGGCAACATGCCAAACATCGCATTATGTGGTTATTGATTTTGATGTTCTCCGCAACCATTACCGGAAGCATCATTACCCGTTATGAAAATGCCTTCCAAGCCGTACCACTTTTGGTCTCCTTTATTCCTATGTTAATGGATACCGGTGGAAACTGTGGTTCACAGAGTTCGACCTTGATTATTCGTGGTCTAGCTTTAGGTGACATTAAATTTAAAGATTTATTCCGGGTTATTTTTAAAGAATTCCGTATTTCTTTAATTGTTGGTGCCATCCTTGCGGTCGCAAATGGTTTACGTATTTTTATTCAATATCAAAATCCACAAATTGCGATTGTGGTTGCTTTATCTTTAGCCGTAGTTGTCATCCTATCAAAATTCATTGGATGTGTTCTACCTCTATTTGCCAATAAAGTAGGACTCGATCCAGCCATCATGGCAAGTCCATTGATTACAACCATCGTAGATACTTGTTCTATTTTGGTTTACTTCAATATTGCCGTACATATTTTTAATATCTACTTATAAAAAAAATGGAGGAATCCCAAAGGGTTCCTCCAATTCTTTTACGTATTACTTACTTAATTTACTAGCAGCTGCTTCATCAACAATCACAATCACATTTGGATGATTTTGAAGAGCTGAAGCTGGACATTCTTCGGTAACACTACCTTCAATCATACCTTTTACTGCATCTGCTTTTTCAACACCGCTGGCAAGTACCAAAACTTCTTTTGATTTCATAATATCTGCAATACCCATAGAAAGAGCTTGTTTTGGAACAAGGTTTGGATCGTTATCGAAGAAACGGCAGTTTGCTTCAATTGTACTTTCGGTTAAATCTACAACATGCGTTCCCATATCGAAAGATGTACCTGGTTCATTGAATCCAATGTGACCATTACGACCAATTCCTAAAATTTGAAGATCGATGTTCGCATTTTGTAGTTGGGCTTCATAAGCATCAGCATCGGCTTGTGTTGTACCACAAGGTAAATGTGTATTTTCGTCTTTAATGTCAACTAAATCAAATAAGTTTTTGTGCATGAATGAATAATAAGATTCTGGATGGTTACGATCAATTCCTACATATTCATCCAAGTTATAAGAAACAATATCTTTATAATCTGTATTACCAGCTTTATAATCAGCTACCATTTCTTTGTACAAACCAACTGGTGTACTTCCTGTAGCTAAACCTAAAACGGCATTTTTCTTGCTTGTGATACATTCTTTCATGTATTCATAAGCTTTTTTCGACATTGCATCATAATCTTTACATACTATTACTTTCATCTGAATTACCTCCTGTAATCGCATACCACTTCTGTTCTTTTTATAGCACATAACTATACCACTTACAAGATATTTTTAAATTATTTTCTATTATGGCTATACCAATTTGTATATTTTGCCACATTGGTATAGAAAAAGAGCCTTTCAGCTCTTGTGTTCTTTCATTCCTTTTGTCATATAGCGAAACGATGTATGTTTCGGATTGTAATACGAAATGGTGTACTCAACCAAATCTTGATTTTCGGCATAGCCTTTATCATCAAAGATAAAAACATTTTCCCTTGGTAGATCCATCCATTCTTGTACTTGTTTTGGCAAAAGTCCAATATGCATCATGGAAACCATATTTTTAGGTCTATAGCCTTTATCCTCCATATACGCATATAAAGAAAACTGTTCAAAATTAAAACGATCCATATCTTCAAATTTTGAATACGGCAAGTAAGCCTTTTGCAGAACATAGGATTCATCATTAACTTCTGATAAGCGAATCAATTCATAGACTTCTTGTTCTTCCGGAAAAGAATCCAACAACCATTGTGGAACTGCCATTTTCTGCAAAGAAATAGTATGCCTTGAAACTTCCATTCCATTCTGACGAAGCTGGGCACTTAGTGATAAAATTTCCGCATTGCCTAACTCAAATTCATCCACCATTTTGGTGTGTTTGCGCACATAGTATCCACTACCGCGTTTCGAAATTATGACCTTTTTTTCTTCCAGGTGTTTGAGCGCATTTCGAACTGTCATGCGGTTCATATGAGCAGCCTCAGCAAGTTCTCTTTCACTTGGCAATCGAGAGCCAACTGGCAATTTTCCGTCAATAATGTCTTTTTGAAGCAAATCCATCAATTGTTCATACTTTTTCTTAGCCATTGACGCTCACACTCCTAAACCGATAAAACGAAGGAATACTCGACATTTCAAAGTATTCAAAAGGTACAGATTCTCCTTCCATATAAGAAGTTCCTTTTTCAAATAAGATTTGTTTCGTATTTAAATGTTCTTTTTCTGACTGTTTTGCGTTAACAATCAACAACTCTTCTTTGGTTTCAATAATTTGAATACCAAATTTTTCTTTTAATAGTGCATAAAAAGAAATATCCGTAAAGTCAACCTTTTCCAAACCCTTTACTTTTTCGTATTGAATCCAGGTCTTTTCAATAGAAACCGGATATCCTTCGACAATTCGTAAACGACTTAATAGAAAAAGCTCTGTATTCAATGGTACGTTTAATTCCTGACTCAGATAATGATTGGAAGGTACCCGTTTTACTTCTAATACCCGATTGGAAAACGTATAACCCTTCTTGCGCATCTGTGCCGTTGCCGGTTCAAAGGAATCAATATCTCTTAATATAAAAAGCTCTTCTCGTTTCATAACTCACCTTAATTGGTCTTCATTATAGCATATTGGTATAGTTTCAACTCAACCAATTCCAATCACAAAGCTTTTTTTGGACAATTTTTCACACATTCCATGCATAAAATGCATTCCGTGCCATTGATTCTTTTTCTGGAATTATCGGTTACATCCACATTCATTGGACAAATTCTTTTGCACTTCCCACAGGAAATGCATTTTGTTTTATCACATTTTACACGAATCAAAGAAAAGTAACTCATCGGTTTCAAGAATACTGTAACCGGACAAACATATTTACAAAAAGCCCGATTATCTTTAAATACAAAAGCCAAGATGATCCCAATCGCATAATATAGAAGATTCCCCACAATAAAAGCCCAGAACATAATCTTCTCTAAATTTCCTACATGACAAAGAAATAAAGCTGCCACAAACACAAAAGATAAGGCAAAGGTTATATAGCGTACCCAACCATAGTTCTTTCTAGGTTCTTGCGGTATTTTATATGGCAAGAAATCTAAAATCATCGCGGTCCAACACGCATAGCCACACCAACCGCGGCCAAAGATCAATGGGCCAAATATTTTAGCTACCGCATAATGAATCGTAGCGGCTTCAAAGACGCCAGTAAAAAGATAATACCAGAATCCTTCAATCTGCATATTCTCCTGGCAGATCAAGCCAAGATATACAAGCATATACATGCCCACTAACAATTGCACAGCTCTTCTGGCATATCTATATTCTTTACCAAATAAATACATCCCTAGTGCTAAAGAAAGCCCAATATAAGTAAAATTAAATAAGTAAAAAATATTATCTTTACTCAACCATAATACAATCGCAATGATTTCAAAAATAGCTGCCATCATAATTGGAATCAAAACCTTTTTACTCTGTTTCATCGTATGGTCTCCCTTCTTCTCTATTATCTAACAATGCGAATCTGCATCACGACACTTCATATACAAAAGTGGATATGAACCACCCTGCTCATCCAAATCGCTCCGCTTATACGTTTCAAAACCCATGTACTCATAAAAACCAACAGCCTGCTGGTTCTGTTCATTGACCGTTACCTCACGGATTCCATAGGTTCGGAAACCATATTGAAGTAACTGCTTGCCAATGCCTTTCCCTCTTTCCTGTGGTGCTACAAACAACATCTCCAATCGCTTGTTTTGAATTCCCATAAATGCGACTAAATTTTCAGCTTCAGCTGCGATCAAATGCTCTACGTTTTCCAGGGCATAAGGTACATACTTTTTGATTCTTTTCACCTCAGCATCAGAAAGAAACAGATGTGTTGCGCAAACAGAATCTTCCCACACACGTAAAAGTTCTTTCATCTGCAGTGGATTTCTATTTTGAATTTCGTATATTCTCATTTTGTTCTCCTGCAAAGTCTATGTACTCCGTTTAACTAACCGGAATTCACAAAGTTTTATCTGGTTCCAAGTGCATTCTTATCCATATCTAAATGTCATTCAACCTCAACTAAATATATATTCACTTTATTTCCACTCTATATTTTTAAAAACATTCTTTTCTAATACATCAAGTCTAGCTCTTGTATTAGGATTTTTACCACAATACTGTAATGGAACATTAACTGCTTCTGAATAATCCAGTGGATAAGAATACAAATCAAATTGATTTCTATTAAAGAAGACAAAGCATTTCTACATGATTTCCTTATTGATTTTATTGTACCTTGAAATGGTATTACTGAAAGCAATAATTTTTGGAATTTCAGCAATATACACTTGAAGTAGTCTCTTTCGCTGGCACAAAACTCACAGATGCGCTCTAACTGCTCGTCGAAATACTTCTCTTCAGATACGTTTCTCATTTCATCCGTTCATCATCCATTACCCAGCCTTTGATGGTGTAGTTCTTGGAAATCTGATTTACCCATTTACGGAACTGTACAGCACGCTCGGAATTGACCTTGAAGCATACGGCAATGATCATTTGAAGACTATAGCGCTTGGTGTCTCTATACGAAACCTTGACCTTCTCACAATCGGAATAGTGAACGACATGTACGCAGAAAGCAGCAATGATGAGTACAAATGATATGCACAGATTGCTACGTAGAGAGATTTCGATGCATTTAAGCAGAATTTAATGTGTTCAATATAATGACAGTATGTTAACATTAGATGCTTATTTGAGTACACTATGCTTGAATGGAGGTGCTCTGTATGGCAACAACTAATTTAAATATTCGTATAGACA
>ULTB01000864.1_pt1 | contig 10087 bp, 8 predicted proteins | sample 1957251 | NCBI WGS metagenome assembly ULTB01 (sample SAMEA4835724, study PRJEB28245) | human gut metagenome | biome: gut microbiome; material: fecal sample | place: Denmark | collected 2008
AATTTAGATGTTTTAGAAAATATGCTTTGAAATAGGATAGCATATTTACATGCCGATGTAAATACTGAAATGCCGAAGATGGTAGGTATGATAAAATCAGTATAAAGTCAACCCAACAAAACCAATCTGGCCGATGTATATGATGCTTGGAGTGATGATGATATTGATTATCGTATCGACTGTGCAGATGGTTCGGGCGAAATAGTGTGGAATAAGAAAACAAATAAAAACCCTCTTGTGCAATATGTTTATCCAAAATCTTAAAAAAATATAAAATTTATATAAAATCCTTCTTGAATTTAGCATGATGAAGTGCTAAACTCTCAACATAAAAACAGAGTGCGATCTATTTATTGATGAGTGCATCTGAATCATAGTTAAGAAAGAAGGAAAGAAAATGAACGGAGTTATAATGATGGTCATTGCCATCGTTGTATTAGGTGGAGGATATCTTTTCTATGGAAGATATCTTGAGAAGAAATGGGGAATTGACCCGAATGCAAAGACTCCTGCTTATGAGCTGGAAGACGGCGTAGATTATGTGCCGGCAGATACGAATATCGTATTTGGTCATCAGTTCGCATCTATCGCAGGAGCAGGCCCGATCAACGGACCAATCCAGGCAGCAATCTTTGGATGGCTTCCGGTACTTTTGTGGATTCTGATCGGAGGTGTTTTCTTCGGAGCGGTACAGGATTTTGCATCTATGTATGCTTCTGTAAAGAACAAAGGACGTACAATCGGTTATATTATCGAAGAGTATATCGGTAAACTTGGAAAGAAATTATTTCTGTTATTCTGCTGGTTATTCTGTATTCTTGTTGTTGCTGCATTTGCGGATGTAGTTGCAGGAACATTCAACGGATTCGTAGCCGATGATGCCGGAGTTGTAAGCAAAGTAGCAGCAAATGGTGCTGTGGCAACAACATCCATGCTTTTCATTGTAGAAGCCGTAGCACTTGGCTGCATTTTGAAATATGCAAAACTGAATAAATGGGTTAACACAGCTATTGCAATTGTTATGCTTGTTGCATCCGTAGCACTTGGACTTTATTTCCCAATGTATCTGACAAGAGAGACATGGCATATCTTGATCTTTATTTACATTCTGATTGCCAGTGTCGCACCGGTAACAATGCTGCTTCAGCCACGTGATTACCTGAACAGTTACTTGCTGATCTTTATGATTGCAGCAGCAATTGTCGGAGTATTTGTAGCAAATCCATCTTGTAACCTGAAAGCTTTTACAAGCTTCAATGTAGATGGAAGTTATATGTTCCCAATTCTGTTTGTAACAATTGCATGTGGAGCTGTATCAGGATTCCATTCACTGGTATCTTCAGGAACTGCTTCTAAGCAGATTAAGAGCGAGAAGAACATGCTCCCTGTATCTTACGGAGCAATGATCATGGAAAGTATGCTTGCTGTAATCGCACTGATCGCAGTTGCTTCCTTCGCTGATGGCGAGGCAGCAGCACAGGGACTGACAACACAGCCACAGATTTTTGCAGGAGCAATTGCAAACTTCCTTGAAGTGATCGGCTTACCGCATTCACTTGTATTTACACTGATCAACCTTGCAGTATCAGCATTTGCATTGACATCACTTGATTCCGTTGCACGTGTCGGAAGACTTTCTTTCCAGGAATTCTTTATCGATGATGACACAGATATGGATAATCTGCCATTGTACAAGAAAGTAGCAACCAATAAATATTTCTCAACAGTTATTACACTGGTACTTGCATACTTACTTGCAAAGGTTGGATATGCAGAAATCTGGCCACTGTTTGGATCAGCAAACCAGCTTCTGTCAGTACTTGCACTGATTGCATGTGCAGTATTCCTTAAGAAGACAAAACGCCAGGGAGCAATGCTCTGGATTCCAATGGTCTTTATGATGGCAGTAACATTTACAGCACTTGGAATGACAATCTGTAAACTGGGAGGTCAGTTTATGACAACAGGTCTGAGCCTTGGAAATACATTACAGCTGATCTTTGCTGTTCTGCTTCTTATCCTTGGAGTAATCGTAGCAATTCAGGGAATTAAAAAGCTTACAGAGAAGAAAGAAGCTCAGGCAGATAAAGTTGAGGAGACAACCATTCTCGAATAGGCAGAATAGTTAATAAAGAGTAAGAGACAAGATCTTCATGCAGACTTAAAATGTCTGACATGAAGATCTTTTTTCTAGTTATATTCAATTGTACTCAAATAGAAACAGGTTAAAGTATAGAAATTTTACATTCGCCGGGTGTATACTAAGTCGTAATGTAAAAAGACAATCTAAGTAGTAACAAGATCAGGGGGAGTATAAATGAACGCGAACATAAATCAACAACATATGTTCAGCAACAAGATGATCCGTGCTCTTTTAGTACCAATCATACTGGAACAGTTATTGAATTCCATCATGGGTACCGCGGATACGATGATGGTTAGTAATGTGGGATCAGCAGCAATCTCAGCGGTATCGCTCGTGGATTCCATTAACATATTGGTGATTCAGGCATTTTCCGCATTGGCAGCCGGAGGTGCGATCGTCTGCGCCCAGTACATTGGACAGGGGAATAAAGAACGGGCAAATGAGTCTGCACGACAGGTACTATTTATCATCACTCTTATATCAGTAGCTGTCAGCGCATTTTGTCTTATTTTTCAGAAACCGTTACTTCACCTGATTTTTGGAGCAGTTGAAGCAGATGTTATGAGAGCATCTGAAATCTATTTCTTCTACACTGCATTATCATTTCCGTTTATTGCGGCGTATGATGCAGCGGCATCGATCTTCAGGGCACAGGAGAACACGAGAGATCCGATGCTCATCTCAATGGTATCAAACGTGATGAATATTGTCGGAAATGCAATTATGATCTGGGGCTTCCATATGGGAGTCGCGGGAGCTGCACTGGCAACTTTGATTTCACGTATTTTCTGTGCGGTCGTAGTATTGGCAGAGCTTCGTCTGGATCGTCAGACAATTGTGGTACGAGATTATCTGAAAATCCGTCCGGACTGGAGAATGATCCGCAGGATCCTTGGAATCGGAATTCCATCCGGTGTGGAGAATAGTATGTTCCAGTTAGGAAAGCTGGCGATTCAGTCCACAGTATCAACACTTGGAACAACAGCAATCGCTGCGCAGGCAATGACGAACATTCTGGAGAATCTGAACGGAATCGGTGGTATCGGAGTCGGAATCGGATTGATGACAATTGTAGGTCAATGTCTGGGAGCTGACAGGAAGGATGAGGCAGTTTATTACATCAAAAAGCTTTGCGTGATTGCTGAGATCGTTATGGCTGCGAGCTGTGTGATTGTTTTTGCACTGACGAAACCAATTACGATTCTCGGCGGTATGGAACCGGAGAGTGCGAAGATGTGTTTCCATATGGTAATGTGGATCACGATTGTAAAACCGCTTGTATGGATTATGTCGTTTATCCCGGCATATGGCATGAGAGCAGCAGGGGATGCAAAATTTTCTATGATCACATCCTGTTGTACAATGTGGGCATGCAGATTCTGCCTGTGTGTATTTCTGATCCGTGTAATGGGATTTGGCCCGATGGGAGTATGGATCGGAATGTTTGCGGACTGGACGGTCAGAAGTATTATTTTCACCTGGCGATTCCACAGCAGGAAATGGCTGGAGCATAAAGTAATTTAAATAAGAAGAGAAATCTGAACAAAAAGAGAAATCCAAACAAAAATAGAAACAGCAGGGTTACTGTCGGGAAAGCATTTTAATAATAATGCTTTTGGCAGTAGCCTTGCTGTTTCTTATATCTGCTATTTTTTAAAAAGAAGTTTTAGTATATTTATAGATTTATGTCTGGTATATGATTCCTGAAAATTACTCTTCAGGTGCAAGCTCTGTTGTCTGCTTCTTTGGAGGCATAACCAGTGAGAAGATAAGGAATGCGATCAACGCAGCAACCAGTCCAGGTACGATCGGCTGATTGAAGTGCAGACCGAACAGATTTCCTTTGGAAACATGCTCCAGATATACTACAACAATAGTTCCGGCGATCAGAGAAGCCATGGTTCCTGCCTGGGAAGCTCCTTTCCAGTAATGTCCGAGAACATATGGGAAGAAAGAACCTGCGGCACGAAGGGTGAAGGCAAACATCAGGATTGTAACAATACTTGAAGTATTAAATAATGCAATCAGAGTAGCAAAAACACCTACAGCTGCCATTGTAACACGAGTTACGATCATGATCTCTTTATCAGATGCGCTAGGCTTAATCACAATCTTGTAAATATCATTTGCAAAGATCGATCCGGCACCAAGAAGGTCTGAGTCAGCACTTGACATTGTGGCAGATACGATACCTGCAAATAACAATCCGCAGATAATTGCCGGCATTGCTTCCATAGCAAGAACCGGAAGTGCATAACGGGCACCAACATCCTGGAAGTCCGCAGCATTGAATTTGCCCATGTTGATCAGTGCAAGTACGATGATTCCCATAAGTGTCGGAACAAAAGCGTAGATAAAGTTTACGATCGCAGCAAGGACAGATCCCTGTCTTGCTGCTTTTCCGTCTCTTGCAGCGTAATATCTGGATACAGCTTCCTGTCCTACAGTAAATGTAGCAACATACATGATTGTTAAACTGATAACATCCATTACATTATAACCTTTAAACATGTCAAATGTTTCAGCAGGAACATTAGCTACAACATTGTCCCATCCACCGGCAAGATTCATTCCAAATGGAAGTGCGATGATCATTCCAATCACGATCAGGAATACCTGAACAAAGTCAGTAAGTGTAACACTCCAAAGACCACCCATGATCGCATAAATTGTTACAACGACACCTACGATCAGAACGGCTGTTTTATAATTCAGATTCAGCATAGTAGACAGAATAACGGATGATGCGATAAACTGTCCGGCTGTCAGTCCGATCAATGGAACGAACATGATCAAAGATGTAATGATTCCTGAAGGTTTCCCATAACGACGGCGAAAATATTCAGGAACAGTTTTTACCATTGCTGCACGGAATTTTGGTGCAAGGAATGTAAGAATCACAAAAGCGAATCCCATTGTGATAATGTACCATGCGGCACTGAGTCCGTGACTTTCCATGCCCTGCTGAACAACACCGAGAGAACTTCCTCCTCCGATCTCAGTAGCAGCAAGAGTTCCGGCCATTAAAAACGGTCCGAGTCGTCTTCCGGCAACAACGAAGTCTGTGTTGGATTCAATCTTCTTGGATGACAGATAACCGATCAATAACATAACAAGAAGATAAATAACAACGACAGCGGTTACAATAATGTTTGACTGCATAAAATATCCCTCTTTCCTTTAGTCAAATTTGAAAAAGGTATCAGGAAATAGCGAAACCTGACACCTATGTTCATACGAATAATTATACCATAAAAACATTCACATGCAACCTGAAAAGAGAAAAAACTTATTGAAAATTATCAATATTTCCGGAAGATAATCGATTGGTATGGTAGATGTTAACAAAAATAATAAAAGGCGAGAGGACAGCGTAAAAAAGAACATTTTTTAGGGGGTGGACATTTGACGTTTCTATTATTACAATTATAATAATCGACAGAAAAGAGGAATTGTATATGACACAGATAGATGCGTTAAAAACAGATGAAATACAGAATTATGAGATAGAACATCAGGAAGAAGTGCGCCGCCTCGCAGGCGAGTGTATGGTAATTTTGGAAAATGACGGAGTCCTCCCACTTCAGGCTGGTACAAAGAAGATTGCATTATTCGGAACAGGAGCAAGACATACGATCAAAGGTGGAACAGGATCCGGTGATGTAAATGTACGTGAAAACATTTCGATTGCACAAGGGCTTGAGCGTGCAGGATTTAAATTTGTAACAGAAGGCTGGCTGGATCAGTATGACAGACTTTATGCGGATGCGCAGGAAGCGTATGTGAAAAAGTTAAATGAATTTACAGAGAAAACAGGAAAACCATCGATGCTATATGCCTTCGAGAACCCTTTTGAGGAACCGGAACAGCCGGAGATTACAGAAGCGGATGTAAAAGAAGCGGATGCGGCAATTTATGTAATTTCTAGAAATTCCGGAGAGGGAAAAGACCGCAGGGCAGAGAAGGGAGATTATTATCTCAGCGACAGAGAACTTCAGAATATCCGTTTTATGACAGAACACTATAAGAACTGTATTGTTCTTTTGAATGTAGGTGGAGTCATTGATCTGACTTCATTGAAGGCAATTGAAGGTGTACAAGCAATTATGCTTGTGGGACAGACAGGAAATATGGGAGGTTATGCAGTTGCTGATGTGCTGACTGCTAAGACGATTCCTTCAGGAAAGCTGACTGATACATGGGCAAAGTCTTATGAGGATTATCCGTCATCTGCAACATTTAGCCACAGGGATGGAAATCTTGACGACGAATATTACAGTGATGGAATCTATGTCGGATACCGCTATTTTGATACATTTGGTGTGATGCCTCTATATTGCTTTGGATATGGAAAAAGCTATACAGAATTTGAAATAAAAACAATGAATGTAACAGCAGATGAAAAGCAGGTACAGGTTGAAGTTGAGGTTACGAACATTGGTGACAAATATCCTGGAAAAGAAGTTGTTCAGGTTTATTATTCCGCACCGGATGGAATCATGGAGAAACCAACACAGGAACTTGCAGGATTTGCTAAGACTAAATTGCTTGCGCCGGGAGAAAAAGATGTCGTGACGATCACATTTGCAACGACAGACATGGCATCTTTTGATGCATATGATGCGGCCTGGGTTATGGAAGAAGGGGAATACACAATCCGCGTAGGAAACAGTTCACGTAATACGGAGGCTGTGGCAGTCATCGACCTTGATGAGCAGGTGACAACACTCCAACTGAAACGTCTGATGCGTGATACAATTGCAGTCAGAGAGCTTCACCATATGATTCCGATTTTCGATATTGAATTTGATTTCGGTGTTCCGGCGATTCCGTTTAGAATTATGCTTCAGGCAGAGAACTTTAAGAAAGAACTTGTAGAATATGAAGTGATGCGCAGGACACTTATGGATAAGAGGAAAGATGAAGTTCTGACGCTGGAAGATGTAAAAGCAGGCAACGCGACTCTGGATGAATTGACAGCGCAGCTTACCGTGGAAGAAATGGCAGAACTTTGTGTTGGAACAGAGAGAAAAAATGGCGACGGAAATGTAATTGGTTCAGCATCTTCCTGTGTGCCGGGTGCAGCAGGAGACACCACTTCCAGTTTACTTGAAACACGAAAAGTGCCGAATCTTATTCAGGCAGATGGACCGGCAGGGCTTCGTTTAGAGTCACCTTGTACTGCCATTCCAATCGCAACAACACTGGCACAATCCTGGGATATGGATTTGATTCATAGAATGGGAGAGCTTGTCGGAGAAGAGATGAAGCAGTTACATGTAGATCTATGGCTCGCACCTGGCATGAATATTCATCGTAATCCGCTTTGTGGACGAAACTTCGAATACTATTCTGAGGATCCTGTATTGACAGGTCTTTGTGCTGCAACAGAGACGAAAGGTGTTCAGTCTCAAAAAGGAAAGGGAACAACAATCAAACATTTTGCAGGAAATAATCAGGAAGACAACCGTATGTTTACGAATGCACATATCAGCGAGCGTGCGCTGAGAGAAATCTATCTGAAAGGATTTGAGATAGCTGTAAAGACAGCACAACCATATGCAATTATGACTTCCTACAATCTGATCAACGGAGTTCATTCAGCAAACAACTATGACATGCTGCAGAACATCGCACGTGATGAGTGGGGATTTGAAGGTCTTGTGATGACAGACTGGTATACTTCACAGGATACAACAGAGATGGGAATGGTATCACCATCCGGAAAATATAGTCATTCCAGCAGTGTACAGTGCATTAAAGCAGGAAATGACCTTCAGATGCCGGGATGTCAGCAGAATGTGGATGATATCGTAGAAGCAGTGAACGAAGGAAAAGAAATTACCAAAGCAGATTTACAACGCTGTGCGAAACATATTTTAAGTGTTGCACTTAAGACAATGTAAAACCACCTCGGTAATATGGAAATTGAGAGTCTTTTTCGTATTACTCAAAAATTAATAAACAATATCGTATAAGATCAAGCCTTTTGTGTCGCAGGATGCAGAAGGCTTTTCCTTTCCTTCCAGGATCGCATTGATACATTCGACGGGTCTTTTCCCTATGCCGATATCCAAAAGCGTTCCCAGAATAAATGGAGCCATCTGATAGAGAAAATCATTGGCTGTCATACGAATATAAAGCGTAGACTCTTCTGTGATAAAAGTAATTGTTTTTATTTCTTTTTCGGTTCCTTTCTTTTTTCGAATCGAAGAGAAATGTTTAAAATCATGCTTTCCAAGTAATGAGTGGGCAGCGGTTTCCATAAGAAGAATATTTGGAAGTTCTGCTGTTTGTTCAGGTGGCAGATCAAATAATGAATCTGATAACAGATCAGTTAATCGACCGCGATAGTTTTTGTGGAACAGGTCATAGATCGGTGATAAATCCATGGCATATTCATAAGTGATCTCGCGTGCATTTAAGTCTGCTCGAAAGCGTTCGGGTGTTGATACTGCATCTAAAACGGCAATATCCTGTGGAAGATACTGGTTCAGAACAGTTTTAAATTCTGCAGGAGTCAGTTGGCTTTCCGTAAGAAAATTGACTGTGAGATTCCGAGCATGAACTCCAGGTTCTGTTCGGACTCCGGAAAATAAAGTGACAGGAGTTCCTGTTACTTTTTCTAATACATTTTCAATTTTATAAGATACTGTGCGATCATTGTGGTCTTTTTCCGGGCGTTTCCAACCAAGATAACGTGTACCGTCATATTGGAGTGTTAATTTAATATTCTGCATATATCGTTCTCCATTTATAAATAATGTCTGTTTCCAGACAAGTCATCCTTTGTATTTTAACTGATGCAGATGGAAATGTATAGAGAAAAGAAAAGAAATAAGACTGCAAAGGCGAAGAGAGTGATTCTGATTTTATTTAAAATGTTTCCGAAAGATATTTTTGGTCATTTCCATCATGCGGTCAATTTGATTTTGTTCTTCTTTGCTTTTACCTTCTTTTAATACTTCAAGAATTAATGAAACTTCATCCGGATTGAAACGAAGTCCCTGTCTGTTTGCATTTGTGATAAGTGCGAGCATGACCGGGGCAAGTTCATTTCCGGATTTTCCTTTCGTCTGTTTCGCGGCTGTCCTGATCAGTTCCAGCTTGAGCGGATCGATCGTTTTCATTGCAGGATGGTTCATCCAGTTTTCCATTGTTAAGATCTCCTTTCGGTGAGTTATTGTTTATAGTGTCTTCTGGCTCTTCATCAGAAGGTGGAGCAGATGAAAAGAATTGTGTAAACATATCTGCCATAGACATCATCTCTTTTATGTTTTTGAAAGTAGAAAAGAGCTGTTTTTCTTCTGATGTGAGATAAGGTGACAGATGGTCAAAAATAGAATCTGCGTTGTCTTGAAAAAGACTTTCTATTCCTCGTCCAGAAGAAAAGTCACAGGCAGAAAGTGCATCATAACTGACAGGAGCCTGATGGTGAAGAACATTTTGCAGTTCGATGAATTTAATGAAGACGGCAAGCATGCTCTGTGTAGCTGGCGGGAAAAGAGGAAGGAAAAGTTTCAGCATGCGAAGTCCGGAAGCAGTTGCTTCGTCAAAGGGGGTCATAGGCGTCGGTGTTTTCAAAAAAATAAACCCTCCTGACTTTCAGCTGAACTGATACATATATATGAAATGCAGAAAAAATATATTCCTGTTCATGAATATAGATGTGTGAAAAATCGGATCATGCGTATACTGAATTAAAGACCTTTTGTAATCAGGGGCATATCTTAATAATAAGAAGAGGAAAGGAAAACGAAAATGTCCAGAAAGTTAATTATTGATGGGAATGCAGTATATGAAATTGATGAGAAGTGTATGTTAAAGAAAAAGCTTGGAGAACTGAAAGAAAAGAAGATAACATCAGACGAGAAGAGAGCGGAACAGAGTGTTGTTACCGGAAAACCGAATCGTTTGAAAAGATAAGCCAGAAGGGGCATG
>ULTB01003698.1_pt1 | contig 10080 bp, 10 predicted proteins | sample 1957251 | NCBI WGS metagenome assembly ULTB01 (sample SAMEA4835724, study PRJEB28245) | human gut metagenome | biome: gut microbiome; material: fecal sample | place: Denmark | collected 2008
ATAGTCCAGATCATCCAGAGGCTTTTTGCGGACGGAGTTGGCTTTCCGCTCTCTGGCCCAGAACTCTTTTTCCCTGTTTTCCGCGATGCGCTGTTGGCGTTTGGTAGCATGTGCCACTACGGCAATCAGTATGATTAAACTTGCCAAAATCTTTAAACTCATATATAATATCCTTTCAGAGTAAAAGTGATTTTTGAAGCATTTATGGAGGTTTTTACCATGTTAAATATGAATAATAAAAAAGTAAAACAGCGAATCTCCGCAGCTATCATCGTGCTGCTTGTGATTGCTATGATTGTACCTACTATAACATCTATTTTTTACTAATTCAACTGCGGATGGAACAGTAGACGTGCCCGAAGGAAGGGCAGAGGAGTATTATGAAAAAATATCGTAAGGGATTTTACGGCATTCTGTTATTGACTTTGACGATGTTGTTCGGAATGACAGCGCAGGCCAAGACAGATGATACTATTAAGACAGGAATTTATGCCGGGGATGTGGAACTGTCCGGAATGACGGCACAGGAAGCAACAGCGGTTATCGAAGAACATATCGAAGGTCTGAAGGACGTGGAGATCACACTGCTTGCGGCAAATGATCATGATGTGACCACCACAGCCGGAGATCTGGGTGTGACCTGGAAGAATCCGGAGCTGGTGCAGGAAGCATTGGAACTGGGGACACATGGAAATGTTATTGAGCGTTACAAGACCCTGATGGATCTGCAGCATGAAAATTACGTATATCCCATTGAACTGGATTTTGACTTGCAGGCGATCAACGATCTGCTGACCAGATGCACCAAGTATGATCAGGAAGCCATCAACGTCTCTCTGAAGAGGGACGGCGGTAAGTTTACCGTAGTGGAAGGTCAGACCGGATATGTGCTGGATGTAGAGAAATCTATCGATGCGGTATATGACTATCTGACAGAAGAATGGAATCATGAGGCCTGCAGCATTCCTTTGGAGATCGTAGTGGATGAGCCGAAGGGAAGTGCTGAAGAACTGGCACAGGTAACGGATGTACTGGGAAGCTTTACCACATCTTATAAGACATCCGGATCTTCCAGAAGTGCAAATGTGGCGAATGGCTGCAGTCTGATCAACGGAACGACCCTGTATCCGGGAGAAGAATTTTCTACTTATAAGACGGTATCTCCTTTTTCCGTGGCGAACGGCTATTACATGGCGGGCTCTTATGTCAGCGGAAAAGTGGTAGACAGTCTGGGCGGCGGTATCTGCCAGGTATCCACGACCCTGTACAATGCAGTATTACGTGCGGAACTGGAAGTAACGGAACGTTATAATCATTCCATGATCGTAGGCTATGTGGACCCTTCCGCAGATGCAGCGATTGCTGAGAGCTCCGGCAAAGATTTTAAGTTTGTAAACAATACAGATGCACCCATCTACATAGAAGGCTATACGCATGACAAGCAGATCACGTTCAACATCTATGGCAAGGAGAGCAGAGCTGCCGGACATTCGGTACGTTATGAAAGTGAAGTGCTGGAGACGATCACACCCCCTGCGGATCAGATCTATGCTGATGCCGGTCAGCCCATCGGTTATATCGTAACCGAGAGTGCGCATATCGGATATAAGGCAAGACTGTGGAAGATCACGATGGAAAACGGTGTAGAGGTCAGCAGAGAGCAGGTCAACAGCAGTACTTATAAGATGGTGCCCCGAAGTGCTACTGTTGGAACCGCTACCTCGGATCCCCAGGCGTATGAAGAGATCATGGCAGCTATCAGTACAGCGAACATTGATCATGTGAAAAACGTGGCAGCAGCGTTAAATGCAAGAGCAGCAGCGGCTGCTGGGCAGACAGAAATCGTAGACGACTAAAGGTGAGACAATGAACAGCGGCAAGGTACCCGTGAACGTCCTGAAACGTTCCGTTCTCAGACAATTGAAAAATAAAAGGACAGAAATAGCAAATAGCGCAGGTCTGGGGGCAGACTGCGCTGTTTTTGCGCCTTTTTCCAAGGGACAGATGGTAACCTGCGTTCAGGAAGGTGTCGTAGAACTTCAGTGTGAGAACGACCTGGCAGAGGCGGAGAGAGAGGATCTGTCCGTGATGCCGATGCGTCGTATTTTCCAAAAGTGTGCAAACAATCTGGCAGCGGCGGGCGCAGAGCCTGTGGCGGCAGAGTTGGTGATCTTCCTGCCGGAGACGGTGGAGGAGCCGGAGCTGAAGGCATTGATGGAAGAGGCGGAGAAAGCAGCCACAGATCTGAATATCCAGATCATCGGCGGGCAGACCAGAGTAAGCTCTGCGGTAAGACAGCCGATTGCTACGGCAACGGGATACGGTATCCTGAGTGAAGTTGCAGTGACGCAGGTATCCGCAGGGAAAAATCTGGCGGGTCAGGATATCATTATTACCAAGTGGATCGGTTTGGAGGGTACCGCGGATCTGGCGACCCGGAACCGTGAAAAGCTTCTTGAGAGATACCCGGCGTATCTGGTGGAAGAAGCAGCGGCGTTTGACCGGTATTATTCTATTTTACCGGAGGCCGCTACCGCCGTGAAGTCCGGCGGTTGTACCATGCATGATGTCTCCGAGGGCGGTGTATTTGCAGCGCTGTGGGAGATGGCAGAGGGTGCAGGTGTTGGACTGACAATAGATATGAAGAAGCTTCCTCTCAGACAGGAGACAGTGGAGGTATGTGAATTCTGTAATGTAAATCCTTATGAACTCAGATCCGGCGGCAGCCTGATCATTGCTAGTCCGGAAGGAACTGCAGTGGTGGAAGCACTGGCGGCAGAGGGAATTCCGGCAGTGATCGTAGGAAGATTTACAGACAGTAATGAACGACTGATCCTGAATGAGGACGAAGTCCGTTATATGGATCGTCCTCAGAGAGATGAGATTTATAAAAACGTGTAAAATTCTGAATCCATCCCTTATGTAAGGGGAAATGCAATATAAAAGTTATAAAGGAGATAGTGGCATGAGAGAAGAATTATTAGCGATCATAGAGAAGAACAGCAGGATCGATCTGAAGGAACTGGCAGTGATCCTGGGAGTGGAAGAGATCGATGTGGTAAATGAACTGGCAGCACTGGAAGCAGAAGGGATCATCTGCGGTTATCATACCCTGATCAACTGGGAGAAGACAGACATTGAAAAAGTAAGCGCTCTGATCGAGGTACGTGTAACTCCCCAGAGAGGCCAGGGCTTTGACAGTATTGCAGAGCGTATCTACAAATATCCTGAAGTGCGCAGTGTGTATCTGATGTCCGGAGCGTATGATCTGATGGTCATTCTGGAGGGTAAGACCCTGCGGGAGGTATCTAATTTTGTATCTGATAAGCTGTCCACACTGGATTCTGTGCTGAGTACAGCAACGCATTTTATCTTGAAGAAATACAAGGATCACGGAACCGCATTTGCTACGAAAAAAGAAGATGAAAGAGAGATGATCACTCCATGAGAAATCCATTAGCAGATAAAGTAGTGGATATCAAGCCATCGGGTATCCGCAAATTTTTTGACATTGTAAGTGAGATGCAGGATGCCATCTCTCTGGGTGTGGGAGAACCGGATTTTGATACTCCCTGGCACATCCGGGACGAGGGTATCTATTCCCTGGAAAAGGGAAGAACCTTTTATACCTCCAATGCAGGTCTGAAGGATCTGCGTCAGGAGATCTGCAACACGATCCGGAGAAAACAGGGCGTATCCTATGACTGGCAGCATGAAGTGCTGGTGACAGTCGGTGGCTCTGAGGCAATCGATATCGGGCTGCGTGCCATGTGCAATCCGGGAGATGAAGTCCTGATCCCCCAGCCCAGCTACGTATCCTATGAACCCTGTGCGATCCTGGCAGGAGCGACTCCGGTGATCATTGACCTGAAGGCAGAGAATGAATTCCGCCTGACAGCAGAGGAGCTGGAGGCAGCCATTACGGACAAGACGAAGGTACTGATCCTTCCGTTTCCCAACAATCCCACGGGAGCCATTATGGAAAAGTCTGATCTCGAGGCTATTGCAAAGATCATTGAGGAGCATGACATTTTTGTCATGTCCGACGAGATCTATTCAGAGCTTACCTATAAAGAGAAGCATGTTTCCATTATCAGCCTTCCCGGCATGAAGGAGAGAACCGTTTATATCAACGGCTTCTCCAAGGCATATGCCATGACTGGATGGAGATTGGGATACTGTTGTGGGCCCGCAGCCATTATTCAGCAGATGACGAAGATCCATCAGTTTGCCATCATGTGTGCTCCTACCACCAGCCAGTATGCGGCAGTGGAAGCTTTGAAAAACGGAGATCCCGACATCGAGGAGATGCGTACGGCCTATAATCAGAGAAGACGCTTTTTGATGAATGCGTTCCGCGAGATGGGGCTGGAGTGCTTTGAACCTTACGGTGCATTCTATGTATTCCCCTGCATCAAGGAATTCGGCATGACCAGTGAAGAGTTCGCCACCAGATTCCTGGAGGAGGAAAAAGTAGCTGCTGTGCCCGGAACCGCATTTGGTGACAGTGGCGAGGGGTATCTTAGAATCTCCTATGCGTACTCCCTGGAAAAGCTGAAGACCGCCATCGGAAGACTGGGACATTTTGTAGAGAAATTAAGAGCAGAACAAAAAAATAAATAAATAAAGCATTTCAGGTAACTATTCGGAATCACAGGCAGAGAAGTGGTTCTGGATAGTTACTATGTTGTAAAGGAAAAAATATGCATATTATATTACACCAGCCGGAGATTCCGGCAAACACCGGAAATATCGGAAGAACCTGTGTGGCTACCGGCACCAGCCTGCATCTGATCGAGCCGTTAGGCTTCCGTTTAAATGAAAAAGAGATCAAGAGAGCCGGTATGGACTACTGGCAGCATCTGGATATCACCAGGTATATGAATTTTCAGGAATTCCGGGAAATGCATCCCGGAGCGAAGATCTGGATGGCAACCACAAAAGCACACCGGACCTACACCGATGTGAAATTCGGACCGGACGATTACATCATGTTCGGCAAGGAAAGCGCCGGAATCCCCGAAGAGATCCTGGTAGAGCATGAAGAGACCTGCATCCGTATCCCTATGCTTCCCGAGATCCGTTCCCTGAATCTGTCCAACTCTGTAGCGATCGTATTATATGAGGCGCTCAGACAGCAGGGGTTTGAGAGTATGCAGAGGGATGGAGAACTGCACCGGCTGCACTGGAAAGAATAACTCTGATAGTTACAGGTCGGTAATATAATCGTCTAGCTGTGATACATTACATAAGTTGTAGCAATAGACCTGACCGATTTTATTATGATCACATAGAAAAATATGTTTGCGGCTTTGTTGCAGCATGACCTGACGAATGTAAGTCTCTTCTCGGGATGCATCGGTGATCTGACCGCTTTCCGATACTCCACGGCTTGAGAAAAACATAATATCAGCATTAAAATTCCGCACAAAATCAGCGGCAAAGTCTCCTACATACGCCGAGGAATTATGAAGAAGCAGTCCTCCCGTACAGTAAATTCTATGGCTTAGGGAATTCAATTCCTGGGCTGTTTTCAGACCATTTGTAATAATGGTCAGATTCTGATAATTTTCAAAATATTTAATCAGATATTGTGCAGTCGAAGAAGCATCGAGAAAAATTGTCTGGCCTTCCACGATATGGTGGGAGGCTTTTTCGCTGATGATTCTTTTGGCATCCGTATTCTGACGCTCTCGTAGATATAAGGGCAGTTCCTGATTGGCACCGTCCAAAAGAATGGCTCCACCATGGAGACGTTTTACAAGTCCCTTTCGCTCCAGTTCTGAGAGATCTCTGCGCATGGTTGCTTCGCTCACAAACAGGCGCTTCGCAAGAACATTTACCGGTGCAGTCTTTTTTTCTCTTAAATATTCCATTATTTTTTCAAAACGTTCTACTTCTAACATATGTTTACTCCTGATTGAAAATGATTGAATATGTATGAACTATGCTCTGTTATGCAAGGTGGCCGCCACCGGTTGCATTCACAGAGGAGAAAGATATACTAAGAGTAAAGATACAGAACTTCGGAAAATAAGCTATATAAAGGATCTGTATCTTAGTAATACTATATGGTATACCAACGGAAAATTCAATACATATTTATGAGCGAATTTGTTCATTTTGAAAAACGAAAGGAAAAGGAACAGAGAAATGCAGGATAAAATGGAAGAAAAAATAATGATTGCACCGTCTATCATGTGTATATCGGAATGGCACGATACGAAGAATATTTTCCGACAATTAAAGGAAAATGGAATTGCGATGATACATGCTGATGTAATGGATGGGAAATTTGTTCCGAATCTGATGCTCGGAACAGAGAGTATCAAACATTTAAGAGAGGTAACGGATATTCCCCTGGATATTCATATGATGGTCGAAAAACCCGAAGAAAAACTGGATTGGTTTGATATTCAGCCCGGTGAATATGTGTCTGTTCACGCAGAAAGCACAAGACATTTGCAGAGAACACTGGCAAAGATCGCGGATTATGGGGCACATCCCATGGTTGCGCTGAATCCAGCTACTCCACTCTGCATGTTGGAGGATGTGCTGGATGATGTATCCGGCGTATTGCTGATGACGGTTAATCCCGGTTTCGCCGGTCAGAAGTTGGTTCCGCAGACGCTGGGGAAAATAACCCGTCTGAGAGAACTGCTGGATAAAACCGGACACGAAGAAGTGTTTATAGAAGTGGATGGAAATGTAAGTTTTGAAAATGCACCTAAAATGTACCACGCGGGTGCAAGAGCTTTTGTATGCGGCACTTCCAGTATTTTTGGGAAAAATGGATCTATCGAGGAAAATATAGCAAAATTTAAAAAAAGTATGGAGGAATAAAGATATGATTTGTGAAACATTTGATATTAAGAATGAAAATTCACAGGAATATGCAAGACTGAATACTTACTTAATCAGCCATTCTGATTCTATTAAAACGGAGACACGCCCGTTGATTATTTTGTGTCCGGGAGGAGGCTATTGGTTTACTTCGGAACGGGAGGGAGAAATGCTTGCATTGCAATTTGTGGCAGCAGGATTTCATGCAGCTATCTTGTGGTATTCTGTGAAACCGGCTACTTTTCCTACCGCACTGCTGGAACTTGCCAAAAGTGTAGAACTGGTTCGGAAACATGCGAAGGAATGGTATGTAGATCCGGATAAGATTGTTGTAGAAGGATGCTCTGCGGGTGGACATCTGGCGGCAAGTTATGGTGTATTTTGGCATGAGGATTTTGTAAGTAACAAACTACAGGTATCAAAGGACATTTTAAAACCCAACGGAATGATTCTTTCTTATCCGGTAATTACTTCCGGTGAATTTGCACATCGTGGTTCTTTTAATAATTTGTTGAGAGATCAATATACAGAAGAAATGTTGGAAAAGACATCTTTGGAAAAACAGGTAAATGAATATGTCCCGCGTGCTTTTATTTGGCATACCTATGAGGACACGGTGGTGCCGGTGGAGAATTCGCTGCTATTTGCCACAGAGCTTCGCAGACATCATATACCGGTAGAATTTCATCTTTTTGAAAGGGGATGTCATGGACTTTCTCTGGCAAATGAGTTGACGGATAATCCTCAGGGAGAGCGGATACAAAGAGAGTGTGAATGCTGGATAACAATGGCAATTGCATGGATGCATAACTTATAAAAGCTAAAAGGAGAAGAACCATGAGTGAGACAAAAAATATTAAGAAAATGAAAGCTGTCAGATTACATGCCATCGGAGATCTCAGATGCGATGAAATGGAAGTACCTGTGCCGAAGGGAGAAGAACTTTTAATCAAAGTGGGCGCCTGCGGTGTATGCGGTTCCGATTATCCGAGAACCTATGAGCATGGTACCAGCAGCGGAATTTATCCGTTGACCATAGGCCATGAGTTCGCAGGAGAGGTTGTCGCAGCGGGATCTAAAGAGAATGAAGCACTGATCGGAACCAAAGCTGCAATTTATCCGTTGATCCCCTGTCGGAAATGTGATCCCTGCGTGACGGGAAACTATGCTATGTGTGAGCATTATGATTATCTGGGATCCAGAAGAGACGGTGGATTTGCAGAATATTGTCTGCTTCCGTCCAAATGGCAGCTGATCGTAGCAAAGAATGCATCCATGGAAGAACTGGCTATGACAGAACCGGCTTGTGTTGCACAGCATGCAGTACGAAGAGCAGATGTACAGGCAGGTCAATATGTGGTCATCTTCGGAGCAGGACCAATCGGCATTATGGCTGCCCGCTGGGTGAAGTTATTTGGAGCGACACCTTTATTGGTGGATATTGCACAGGATAAAGTAGAATTTGCCATAGAAAAAGGATTGGATGCCATCAATTCCCGGACAACCAATGTATCGGAAGAAATTCGCAACAGAAATCATGGAAAACTGGCAGATGCAGCCATTGAGGGAACCGGAGCAGGCGTGGTATTGAGCAGTTGTGTGGAATGCATCAGAGCAAAAGGAACCATTTCTCTGTTAGGCAATCCCTCCGGAGATGCTACCCTTCCACTGGCAATTCACAGCCAGATGCTGCGTAAGGAACTGGCCATCCACGGAGTATGGAATTCCAGTCGTGCGCCGTTCCCCGTGAATGAATGGACGTATACCGTACAAATGCTGGATGAAGGAAAATTCCAGGTAAAGGATCTTATTACGGGAAGATATTCCCTGGATGAACTTCCGGGTGTAATTGATGAGATCCATAACGGCAAACATCATGAAGTAAAAACCATGTGTACCTGTATGCCAAAGGAATAAAGCCCAATAGGAGATCATGTATGAGAACAGTTTCAAAGACAGTGATTGGCGTGGATTTTGGAACCCAGTCTGCCAGGGCAGTGCTGGTAAATGCAGAGAACGGCGAAATTATATATTCCTGTCGGAAAGAATATCCCTATAACAGTACACCGGTACCAGCAATTGACTGTGCGGAAAATCTTCCCTGTGCAACGGATTATGAAATGACTTTGTATGAGTTACTGCGTAACGTAATACCGGAAGAATATCGGAAAACGGTAGCGGGGATCTGTGTCGATGCCACTTCTCTGACAATGGTATTGCTGGCAGAGGATGGCCGGGCACTGTCGGAGCTGGATGGATGGTCGGAAGCAGCCCATGCCAGAGTGAAACTGTGGAAGTATCACCGGGCGCAGGAGAAAGCAGACGAGGCACTGAATCTGGCAAGAAATCTGCAGGAACCTTTTTTAGGGAGAACCGGAGGAAGTATTTCCTGTGAATGGATGCTTCCGAAACTGCTGGAGGTGCGGGACGAGGCACCGGAGATTTATTCCAAAATAGATCTTGCAATGGATTTGTGTGAATTTCTCACCTTCCGGCTTACGGGGCAGTTGGTAAGAAGTATTGGATCTCTGAGTTATAAATGTTTATGGGCAGAGGATCTAAGCTTTCCCGAGCGAACTTTTCTGAATGGACTTCGCGCAGGATTTTATGAAGAATACTGTCATTTTCTCCGAGGTGATGTTCGTAAGCCGGGAGAATGCGCAGGAGTGCTTCGATCGGAATTAACTAAAAGATGGGGACTGCCGGAGCAGATTCCGGTAGCAACGGGTATGTTGGATGGGCATACTTCCCTGGCTACAATGGGCGCCTTCGAACCGGGAGATGCTGCATTGATTGTAGGAACATCCAATGTGTGTACGGTGCAGGATCGAAAATTGCAGGAGTTAAAGGATGTATGTGGCGTTGCACAGGATGGGATGGTAACCGGAAGCTGTGGCATTGACACCGGTCAGAGCAGTACCGGCAATATGCTGGGGTGGTTTGTGGAGCATATGGCGGGCTGGCAGATACACCGTGAGGCAGAAGAACGGAAGATTTCTCCTCATCAGGTTCTTGCTGAACGAATCCAAAAACCCTGGGAGAATAAAGTAATAGCGGTTGACTGGTGGAGCGGCAGCAGAAATGCCCCTTGTGATCTGACACTGCGTGGAAGCATGTCCGGTCTCGAAATGGATACCAAAACAGAGGATATCTATCTGGCGTTATTACAGGCGATTGCCTGCGGAACCGGAACTATTTTGGAAAGTCTCTCCGGACAGGGTGTAGAAATCGGAAGAG
>ULTB01001902.1_pt1 | contig 10072 bp, 11 predicted proteins | sample 1957251 | NCBI WGS metagenome assembly ULTB01 (sample SAMEA4835724, study PRJEB28245) | human gut metagenome | biome: gut microbiome; material: fecal sample | place: Denmark | collected 2008
ATGAAGGAGAAGATGCAATATGAAACAGGGAAAAACATTACAAACATTAGGAGAAGAATTACAGCGGCAGCGTGCGGTACGGAAAGATTTTTTAGCCGATACGAGAAGCTTGCAGCTGAAAAGCCGTGATGATACGTCACTATTAACTATAACTGTCGGCAAGGAGCGGAAGGTATTTACTATAGGAGAACTGGCGCATCAGCAAATTGCGTCACGTTTGCAGATACCATATCGGTATTACCAGAAAATGCAGCGAGAATTTCCAGAATTGCTTGATGAAAATGTCAACGTTTGGTTTGACGAGAACCCGGAACGGCGCATGATTCGGACATTGGATGGACATGTACGGGCCTTCCTGTCAGACCGGTACCGGCGGCTGGATAATCTGGAACTGTGCGCCGCCGTCTTACCTGTCATACAGGACATGAAAGGCGCAAGTATTGAAAGCTGCGACGTGACGGAAACGCATATGTACTTGAAGGTAGTTAATAAAAAGATGAAGGCCGAAGTAGCTGTAGGCGACGTCGTGCAGGCAGGCTTTGTCATTTCCAATAGCGAAGTCGGCTTAGGCAGTTTGCGGGTAGAGCCGCTTGTCTTCCGTTTGGTTTGCAAAAACGGTCTCATCTGCAAGGACTATTCGCAAAAGAGGTATCATGTCGGACGGCAGGCAGCAGCTTCGGAAGACGACGCATACGAGCTGTATTCCGACGAAACGCTGCGGCAGGACGATAAAGCCTTCTTTATGAAGGTACAGGATACGGTGCGCTGTGCTGTGGACGAAGCGAAGTTTATGCTGACGGTCGACGTCATGAAACGGGCCATGCATATTCCCTTGGAACATGATCCTGTAAAGGAAGTAGAAGTCTTGGCCGACCGGTTCCCACTCAATCAGGGTGAACGTGGCAACATCCTGCGCCAACTCTTTTTGGGAAAAGATTTAAGCCGGTATGGACTGGTCAACGCTGTCACGGCGGCTAGCAAGTTCTGCGACTCTTACGAACGGGCGACGGACTTGGAGCGCATGGGCGGCGAGCTATTGGCTTTGTCCATTCCCAAAACTGCGTTGCCAGTAGCTCCCCCTATTGCTTACCGAAAAAATAATCCTGCCATGACGCCCATGCAGGCTTTGCCATAACAGGACAGCAACTCCCCCTGACGCCTCATGCGTCAGGGGATATAGTTTATGAGGAGGAATTTATATGCAAGATAAGCAATACGTACCCGATGAAGAATTGCTGGCGGCCTTTGTTCCCAAGAACAGTGCACAAAAGCTAGTACAGGAGTACAACAGTCTGTATCACATTTTCACCCGTGTGTCTGACGAGCAGTTACAGCAGATTGCTGGTATCGGTAAGGCCAGACTGCGCAAGATGTCTATGGTCAAAGAAGTCATGGAACGGATAGACGAAGAACGACGGCAGAAACTAACAGACGTGTCCGACGATAAAACGGCGTTTGCCTATTTTCAGTTTCTAGCCGACAAACCTAAAGAGGAATTGTGGGCTTTGCTGCTCACTACGAAAAATCAGGTCTTGGCGTGCAAGCAGATTTCTGTCGGTACGGTGAATTCGTCATGGGCTGGTGTGCGGGAAGTATATCATGAAGCCGTACACCACCTTGCCGCCGGCGTCATATTGGCGCATAACCACCCGTCCGGCGATCCGGAGCCTAGCTTGGAAGATGTTAATGTGACCCAGAAGATGATACAAGTCGGCGAGTTGATGGATATTCGTTTTTTAGATCACGTGATTATTGGACGATATGGCAATTACAGCTTTTATGTTCAGCGCCCCGAACTATGGGCGTGAAATACAAATCATTATACACATTTTCTATATGGAAAGGAGCAGCTACCTATGCCAGCTACACAATTTATTTGCCCTGACGGAAAACAAGTCCCTATCCTGCAATGCTTGCAGTCCTGCCCGCAACGGCAGCGGTGTATGTTCCTGCCGACGTTACGGGCTATTGCAAAGTCCCTGCACCGAGGTATTACGGAACCAACGGTGACAGAACTCATCGCCGGCGTCAGAGAAACGTATCTTAAAAAGACAACGGATTATGCCGTGAGTCCCCAATCCGTACTGTATGCCCTTCATGGGCAGGGGGTTCATGCCATTCATGAACAGTGTACCCAAGGCGATATGCTCAGCGAGATTCGTCTGAAAGATACGTTGACCAGCGGAAAGTTCGATTTATACGGCAAAATTATCGACGACACAGAAGGCGTACTGGGCGATTTAAAAGTGACCAGTTCGTACAAGCTCATGAAAGCTCTCGGCATCTATAAAGTCCGCGTGCCTACGGGCGAAGTCTATAAGACGGGCCTGCGGAAAGGTCAGCCGAAGTATCGGAATGAACTTCGCTATGACGGCGTGCGTCATGTTTTGGAATGGGCTATTCAGCTCAATTACTACCGAATCCTACTAGAACAGGAAGGATTTTCGGTGCAGAAGATGTACATTCAGGCCATGTGCCGGGACAATAACTTGCGCATGGCTGCCGAACGGGGCATCGACCAATCCGTGTATATTATCCCCATTCATAAAATTAGCGACCGCTGGCTTCTGCGCTATTTTCATCGCAAGGCGGCGTTGCTCCATGAAGCCATGAAAGAACGAAAGCTGCCTGCTATTTGTTCCAGTCGGGAACGGTGGCACGATAGGAAATGCCTGGATTACTGCGACGGCCGGGCAAATTGCCCCTATGCCCAGCGGTTGCAGCGGGAACAGGCGGGAAACGCCGGTTAAGGAGGTGAAAACCTATGCTACAACGCATATCCAGAAGATTTGATGATTTTCGGCTTCTGTTTCATTCGTTTGTCATTGTCAGTCAGACAGACGACCGCCATTGCATTGTGGCCTATCAAGGAAGGTTATATCAGGCGGAATGGGACGAGCGACAGGGCCAGTATGTCTTGGAGCCGATTGCTTGGAAGCAATAGAAAGGAGCAATGCTGTATGGCAAGTTATGTGCAGAATATCTTGATGATAGATGAAGACCATATACAGGCAGTGTGTCAGTTTATACGACAAAAGGAAAGGATATTTGATTTCAATGCTATATATCCATTGCCTTCAGTAGATATGACGCCGGAAGAGAAAATCAAATGCTGGGGAACGAAGGGAAATGCCATCAACGCCGTTTTCCATGAGGAGGACGGCGCCTTTTCGTTTCAGACCCTGAACGCTGCGCCGGTTCCTGTTATAGAAGGGCTGGCAGAAAGGTTTCCCGACTGCACGTTTACCTTCTGTTGGGCTGATGAAGGCGGCGGAAATTGCGGGGAAATCCTGTATGAGCACGGCCATGAATCCTATGCCTTTTATCCGGACGACGGTACGGCTGAACAGGAAGAATTGTATCAGCAGTGCTGGGGCCAGTCGATGTATTATATGGAAGGAGGAATACATCATGCAAAAATTAGCCAAGAAATTTATCGAAGTTATGAAGGAATGCAGCTATGTGGAAAAACACGGTACGAATGACTACCACGGCTACCAGTATGCGACAAGCGCCGACGTGTTGGCAAAGGTCAACGCTTCATTGGTCAAGCACGGCATCGCGTCTGTAGCCGTACCAGAACTACTGGATATGGTCGATGTGACGACGGCCAAGGGCAATACGGAAAAGCTGGCAACCATCCAGATGCAGATTACCCTGATCGATACGGAATCTGGCGAAACCTTTGCCATCGTTGGCATTGGCTCTGGGCAGGACAGCGGAGATAAGGCGGTCATGAAGGCGGAAACGGCAGCCATTAAATACGCCTATATGCTAAGTTTGGCTATTAGTACCGGCGACGATCCAGAGGCAGATATGCAGACTGATATGGCGACGAATCCAACTAGCGGAAATATGAAATCCGCGCCAAAGCAGACGATGAAAACGAAGAACCCAAAAGAAAAAGAGCAGCCGTTACGCTGCTCTGACTGCGGAATGACGATTAGCGATAAAGTATGGAGTTATTCGACAAAGAAATTTGGCAGGCCTCTTTGTCTGCGTTGTCAACACGAAACACAGGGTATTGCTTAGCAAAAAAGATGCAGAAAGGATTTTCTCGGTACAGTATATAAAACAAAGCTTTATTTAGAGTGACAAGTCAAACAAGGGGAAACAGGATTTTTATTATGCTTCCCCTTTTTACAGTATTGCTGTGGCAAATTTCATAATTATGGTCAGGATATGTCGGATTTCGAAAATGAGTTAGAAAAACGTATCTTCAATATTTAGGATAATAATCATCAATAAGTTGTTCTATGTAGTGGTCAGAGTCTTCCGAAGTGGATAAAAGGGATTGCCCGGTCTGGCGAAGCTGCAAGTCTTCAGTGTATTTTTCTTCGTCAAATTTCAATCCGATATATCCATGACCTGTGGCCGAATGGGCTTTCCCAAATTTTGTTGATTTGCGTCGGTCTATTCTTTGTTTTCCGTCTTTATATTCTAAATTTGGAAAAGCCGTTTTAAAGACTGCTGAAAAGGCTGAATATGAGTCGGGAACTTGCTCTGTATATTTGACATATTTCTCATAGAGTTCTTTAGTAAGGCAAACATCATTTGTATCCCGCGTCTCAATGCAATATGCAGAAATAAAGTCAAGAGAGGCTGCGGTACTGCTTGTATTACTATTTGTTGGAGAAAGGGAGAAAAGCTGTTGTATGCCATATTCCACGAATCCAGTCACTAGAAAGAACAGTTCATAGAATTCTAGTGGGGGATATTTAGAATCCCAAAGGGAACTGGATAGTCGAATGCAGGTAGTGTCAGGTGGTAAAAATTTTTTGATAGAGGATTCTTGAAAACGGCGAATAAAGATATAATGTGCATTACTTTTAAAGTAAAATTTGGTCTCAAAGGAATCAGTTATAGAAATCGGTGCTCCGCGAAATAATTTGCCTAACGTTGCGATGTCGTTTTTATTTGAAATCATTTTATCTGAGCTATCGATATTTACAATATTACCCAAAATTTTATTTTTAATTCGATCCAGCAGATTGTTTGTTTTTACTAAGTCGGTAATCGTAAATGTGGTCAGATGATGTAATTTAGTCGTTTCACCAATATAATTTTCTCCCAATATGAAACCTGTTCTTCCAGAGTGCTTTATTGTAGAAATCGTTAAAATATCTTTTAAAAAGTCGGCCAAGTAACGAGGGTTATCGCATAAAATTAGTGTAACGTTAGATATAGTTATGTCGTTTTTATATTCCTTGAGAAATGTACGGCCTAAATAAATTTTAGCAAGTAATATTGCGAATTCTTGGATAATATGAATATTGTTGTCAGATATTTCCTTTAGCACTGTAATAAGCTTCGAAAAATCTTTATTTGGTGTTTGTTTGAATTTAACGTAGGGAGAAGTTGGATCTTGTCTTAAAATAAAGTCTTTCATGAGTTGATACTCGTTTGGAGTCATATTATTGTAATATTTTCTCATGAAATGATATTGCCAATCCGACTTTTTTTTATCTATTTCCTGCTCTGTATCATAGCATGGGTTTATAAAATGTCGTTGCGATATATCAGTGAAATATTTTGCAATCCGGAAATGTAAATAGTTTAACATCAGGCCAAAAAATATTTTATCAGTATATTGTGGTGGAAGAGTGTTTTTTATATATTCCCAAATTATATGATTGAGATCTTTTGACATATGGTTACAGACATTTACCATGAAAAAATGAGAAAAACAATCACATGGGAGGGATTCGTTCATTAATGAAATTTGTACATAAGGATTATGAGGAATATTTCGAAGTTGACTTCCTAAGGAACTAATAAATACGTGAAATACATTATCGTCTGTTTCACATAGCGCGGTTTCTCTCCACTCATAGGACTCGTTGGTGAGTGTGTTTTTTGTTTGAACTAGATGCTGTAAATGGCAACGATTATCATGTAACGGATTATCTGTCCCACGAAAAGGGAATAGTTGGTATAGGCAGATAATACAATTTGGTTTATGAGGACAAGTAGACATGAAAGAACAATGATTTAAAAGATAACGCTGAATTAAGTCATGATATGATTGCATTTTTTGGAAATGCTTTTCCTGTGCACCAGATTTTTTGATGTGATTTCGTATGTTTTTGCACATTTTTTCTATTTTATTAAAAAAGTATCCGAGATTCTCCTTTTTTCTTATTTTGGCATCAGGCTTTTTGTAGTCTTGAATATCATTTATAGACGGTTTACTGTAGTTGTTTTTTTTCATGATAGCCTCCGGAGAAAAGTACACTTACTAGAGAGACAGTTGGTAAATTGCGCAGATAATAGGGGATGCGTTGATTATTTTTACCCACATAATAGCATTTAACATAAAAAAAATATATATGTGGGTAAAGTGGGATAAGTGGGGATAACAATAACTTGTTATTGTTACTAATATAATTATACTATATATAGCATATATATGAAAGATATATCAATTCCCACTATAAATCCCGCTTAAAATATATTATTAAATTTGAATATATGTGATTTTGAATGTTTGGTAATTACAAAATACGGATAAACATGATGGGCATCATATGAATGTAAGGAGTCTTCTATGAAAATAATGTAAAAAAAAGAAAGATATATAACTATACTAATAAAAAAGCTAATTCCAACTGCAAGATTGAGATTTTATAGAACCATACAATATATAATAGATAATAAATATAAATATAAATATATATATATATATAAACTATAGTCAGTTAGAATGTATGAGTATATGAGAGTGCGAAGCTGCCCTTGCTAGAATGTGAAGAATGTATATATAGCAAGTTAGAAGTTGTCATACACACGCTAGTGAAATTAGTAAATTTGTATTGATAGAGCAACTATTAGGAAATCAAAGTAGCAAAAGGAGTGGTTATCATGGAAAAAAAAACTGAGCGCTTAAACGTAAGAGTTGATGAAGAGGCGAAGAGAAAATTAGAAATAATGAAATCACAAAGCAATAAAAGTAGCAGCGAGATACTTCGAGAATTGATCCTAAAAGGGCGAGTAGAATATATTGCTGATGGTACAAAATTGATTCAGGAGTTAGGTAAAGCTGAAATGAATTTTCAAGATACAACATTAGAGATAGAAAAACGGCAACGACAGTTGCAAAGCCGGATAGATACGTTAACAGGTATTTCTGATGCACAGCGATATTCATTGCAATGCGAATTACAACAACAAGAAAACCTATTTGAAGAAGGTAAAACATTATATAGGAAGTGCATAGGTGATGTCTATTCTAAAATTAGCCAATGATGCGGGAAATTGTTCTGATACGTTATATAAAAAAATGCAGTACATCACAAGAAGCGATGCATGTCGACAAGAATACATATATGGATATGAAACGTCTAGTTTACATGCGTATGAGGCTTTTATGTTGACGAGGAAAGTATACTGCCAGGAACATGGAAAAGCATATTATCATTTTATAATACGCCCGGAAAATACAGACCTTGTGTTAGAGCCAGATGATTTTTTTGAGCTGCTAACCCAGATTACGGTGTTTTTGGCCAACTATGACGGGCATCGGCAAGCAGTTTCAGCAATTCATTTTGATGACGGAGAACGATTGCATGGACATTGTATCCTGAACAATATTGATATGCATACCGGAAAAAGATGGAATATCGATCGCGCTACGTTGCGAGATATAAAAGAAAATATTAGTCACATACTAAAAAATTACGGCTTATCTGAAATTCGGTAAGTCATTTTTATATAAGAAATAGCAAGAACTAGGAGTTGGTGGATATGGAATTTTTGACAGCTAAAGAAGTATCGGAGAAGTTTTTTTGTGGAAAGTGGAACTATCAGAAGGTATTGCGTTTAGCAAGAGAGGGGAAATTACCGGGAAAGAAGGTAGGAAAGAGTTATTTATTCGAGAGGAAAAATTTAGAAATATGGGTACAGAAAAATTTTAGCAACACAACTTGGGCGAAGATTAGAGTCTGAGAACAGAAGTTACAAGGCCTGTCGGTATTCGGCAGGTCTTTTTTTATGCATAATTTTAATATGAGAGGATGAGATCGGTATGGCATCGGTTATTAATCGCGGAAAAAATCGTTGGGAATTGCGGGTATATATTGGTCAAGATGAAAGTGGGAAAAAAATACGCAAGACGAAACGAATTCATGCAACTTCAAAACGGGCAGCAGAAAAAGAATTAGATAAATTTAAATTTGAGCTACAACAGCAAGCAGACACTATATATGCAGATAAAATTACATTTGGCGATTTTGCAAAAATTTGGGATACGAATCATAATTCGCGACTTGCGTTATCAACGAGGGAGAGTCAGCGGGGCATGTTACATAATCGTATTATGGATGAATTTAAAGGAAAGCGGCTTAAAAGCATAACTGAAGATGATGTAAGAGCGTTTATTAGAAAATTACGTGCTACGGGAATGAATCAGAATCCGAATGCAAAAGAGGGCAAATTATCGGAGACGACGGTTTACAAACATTTTAAATTGCTGCGGCATATGTTTTCAAAAGCGGTGGAATGGAATTTCCTATTAGAGAATCCATGCAATACCATTCCAACTAATGAAGTGCCAAAGCCCAATTATCAACACTATCCTATTTTGCAGGAACATCAATTAAAACGATTCTTACAAGTTGTTGATGATCTTCCTGATACGCCGACGGAATTGAAGCACCGGCTAATGTTGTATTTTGCCTTGATGACAGGAGTACGCAAAGGGGAATTAAGCGCTGTTACATGGAATGATATTGACTGGGAAAACCAAAAGATTTATATTCATCAATCACAAACGTATGTGAACGCAAAGTGTACGGAAATTGTTAAACCTAAAACCGAGAAATCTGTGCGGGTTGTCTACGTTGACGAATATGTAATGGAGTTATTATCTCAACATAAGGCGATACAGGAAAAATATCTAAAAAATAAAGGTTATGAGAATCCCAAGGGATATATTTTCTTGGCAGTTCGTCTTCGAAATGATGAACTGGTACCGGTTAGTCCAAGTTGCCTAAATGCATGGATTACCAAGATTTGTAAGAAAAACCATTTGCCCCATATTACGGTACATTCCTTGCGCCATATGGCGGCAACATACGCCGTTAATGAAGGGGCGGTTTTAACTACTGTACAAGCTATGTTAGGACACACGAATATTAAAACAACGTCCATTTATTTACATGCCTTGGAAGTACGCCAAAAAGAAACGACCCAAAAACTTTCGCAATGTTTTTCAGCATTGCGGGATGATGAATAAGCTCAGATGTTATGTTGGTAATAATTGAAAATTGGCTGCTTTTTTTATATATGTAGAGTATCAAATGATTGTAGACAGTCTTTTAGGCCTTGGCTATAATGAAAGAAAAGAACGACGGAGGAGGTAAAAGCGATGAATACGGGTATGCCTATTGGTATTGACGATTTTAAAAAGGTTCGGGAACATTATTACTTTGTGGATAAGACCGATTTTATTCGACAGCTCATAGATAATCATAGCGATGTAACTCTTATTACTCGTCCAAGACGGTTTGGAAAAACGTTGACGATGAGTATGCTGGAATATTTCTTTTCTATAGATCATAAAGAAAAAAGTATTGGTTTGTTTTCCGGCTTAACTATAGAAAAAAGCGGGAAAACCTATATGAAATATCAGGGTTCCAGCCCCGTTGTTTCTATATCCTTGAAAAATGTGCAGCGAAATACGTGGGAGCGAACGGTAAGCTTGCTGGGAATATTTTTGGCTGATTTGTATGGAAAATTTGAGTATTTATATACTAGCGAGAAAATCAATGATGCCTTAAAAAATTATTTTTATAAAGTAATGCATGGCACGGCTACGCAAGAAGAGCTAATTGTGGCTTTATTAAGGTTGACTAAAATGCTGCAATTACACCATGGACAACCTGTCATCGTATTGATTGATGAATACGATGCGCCAATTCAAATGGCTTGGGAGTATGGCTTTTATGAGGAATGTATAGGTTTTATGCGGCAATTTTTAGGCAGCGTGTTGAAAACAAATAATGCGCTGGATTTTGCTGTGTTGACTGGCGTGCTTCGTATTGCAAAAGAAAGTATTTTCAGCGGTTTGAATAAT
>ULTB01034307.1_pt1 | contig 10069 bp, 9 predicted proteins | sample 1957251 | NCBI WGS metagenome assembly ULTB01 (sample SAMEA4835724, study PRJEB28245) | human gut metagenome | biome: gut microbiome; material: fecal sample | place: Denmark | collected 2008
CTCAAACCTTCAAACAAACAATTCAAAACAGCTTCTTAGATTGCTAGAATGTAGTGATGATTAATTATATTCATAAGATATTGACAAAAGCGCTTCTTTTGGCGTTTTCCCTTGGCTTCGTCGGATGTTCTGGAGGCTTTACAATCAGGGACTTGAGGGATGGGGATCTGCTTTTTGTCGTCAATGGAAACGGAAGCAACATCACTAGTGTGACGGACGGTGTGGATGGCTTGGGAATAGATCATGTGGCGGTTTTCTCGCAAGGAAACGTCATTGAGGCTATTCCGAAATATGGTGTTGTGGAAAATCCGTTGGATAGTTTTTTGGTCAAGTTAAGTGACGGGGAGTTCGTGCTTGTTGGCAGGGTCGAAGGATTGGATGTTGAGACAAGTGTGACGAATGCGAGAAAGCTTTTCGGCAAACCCTACGATGACATATTCATGCCGAGTGACAGTGCGATATACTGTTCAGAGCTTGTGCAGAAGTCTTTTGTTTTCAAAGGGAAATGTGGCCTGAATATGAAAGATAAAGTTGTCGGAACTCGGCCTGGCAGGGCTGATAAGTGTGCTATGGATGAGGTTAAGGAAGAGGTTAAGGAAGAGGCTAAGCCTGGAGATGACGCTAAAGTAAGCACTTCAGGAATCGGTTCTAAACAATTAGTGTTCTGCACGATCCCGATGTCGTTTCATGACAGCACGGGTAAGGTGACCGAATTCTGGACGAAATTCTATGCTGCACGTGGCTTGACAGTTCCGGAAGGAGAGCCAGGCTCCAATCCTGGCCGGCTGTCCAGAGATCCGAATGTCAATATTTTGGGTAAGCTATCCTGTCATCGGTCACTTCGACAGGCTCACTGACGGCCTCAGACAGGTCTTGGAAAAAAATCACGGGGCAATATCCTACCAAAGGTCACTTCGACAGGCTCACTGACCTGAAGAGCATCCTGCCAGTCGGTGTTGACTTCGGAGGTCTATCCTGTCATCGGTCACTTCGACAGGCTCACTGACGGCCTCAGACAGGTCTTGGAAAAAAAATCACGGGGCAATATCCTACCATCGGTCACTTCGATGGGCTCAGTGACCGAAGTGCAGTGACCGAAGAGCGCTGACCGCTGACCGAAGTGCAGTGACCTTCCCGACCGGACGCTGAGCCTGTCGAAGCGTCTAAAGTAACTTCGCCAGACTGTCGTAGTACTGCTTGCTGACCGGAATATGCCCGATCCCATCCCGGATGAACTCCGTGTAGATCACCCCGTCCTTGTCCCGACTCAGAACCTTGATGTGCCGAGGGTTGACATAGTATGACCTGTGGCAGCGCACAAACCCGTGCCTCGCCGCGTCTGACTCAAGGCTTTTCATCGAATTCCTCAACTGAAAGGTCCGCACCCTGTCATTCTCAAGATAATGAATGTTGATGTAGTTCGCATCAGCACTCACGTAAAGCACCGCCGAAGGATCAATCGTCAGCTTCAACCTCTTATGCTCGTCATAAAACTTTATCAACGATTCCTCGGGAGTTTGTCCGGCATTGGTCAGGTCGTAGTTCTTGTTCGATATTATCCTTAACAGGATGCTGAACAGATAAGGATATATCAGAGTCAGGCAGACAACCTCAAAGCAGTAGGGAAGTGCCGTGAAATATGGCATACCTCCGCTCTTTTTATAGAATAGCGAGGTGTAGAGTGCGAAAAAGAACGCCGTGACCAGTACTTCTCCGAAGCACCAGAGCACATAATGCCACCATTTGAAAGGAATATACTTGTAAAGGAAGGTGAACACAAGCCGCGTCAGAGCCAGAACTCCAATCATGATGCACGACAGCATCAGCAGATGGAATGTCCACGATTTTCCTCCGACATCGTAAAACTCCGACAGTGAGAACGGGTTATAGACAAAGCAAAACACGAAGAAGAACAGCGGCATCAGAACCGCATACTTCACTTGACTGGCATAGCCTTTAGAGACTCTCAATGGTGTGTTCATGGCCTGAAAATTTGTCCCATACTCTTCAAAACAGTCCCCGACTATACTGGGACGAAATTCGAAAGTCTGGATTTACGTCCCTAAATTACTGCAATTTTTCCGCCAATCAATGTTTTTATGACATTTTTCGCACCTATGAAAACACTTTCTTCATCACAAGATGCCTATTGCGTACTTTTGCATTGCGTCCAACGGAAATCGCTCAAGTGTCCGGAAGATATTCCGGCAGGCACCGTTTGGTCAAGCACGCCATCTTAGGCTAATCGGTCAAGCGAGTCACCTTAAATGTGCAACCATTGGACGCGCTAAAAATGAAATAAGATATGAACAAGATTGTGAACACTTTTGAATATTCCGTTGCCCCGGAGAGCATAGACTACCAGGGCCACGTCACCGTGCCGTCAATCTGCGGCAGCATCATCAACGCCATCGGACAGAACATCCGCAGGGAAGGATGCGGGATCGACGTGATGAGAAACGCCGGGCGTTCATGGGTTCTGCTTCGCTCCGCTTTCGAGATAGATGAGCGTCCGACCCTTTACGACAACTACAACGTGAAGGTCTGGCCGGTTAAAGGCAAGGGATTGACATATAATAGATGCGTCAAACTCACTGATTCGGAGGGTGAGGAGATCGGCCGTGGCACGACCGAGTGGTGTGTCATCGACATTGGCACCAGAAAGCCGATTTTCCCTGAGCTCGGGCTGACGGATGTGGATATTCCCATTCCGTGCAAGAGTCCAAGACGCATCACCGATTTCCTGCCTGACTTCATCAAGCACAAGGAGATCGGTTACAGTGAGTGTGACTTCAACGGGCATCTTAACAACACCCATTACATTGAGATGTTCTACAACCTTCTGCCTGAGAGCGTGCTGTCAAGCGGGCTTTTCACCAGAATCGACATCAATTTCCGTCGTGAGGTTCATCGTGGCGATGACGTTACGTTCGGAATCCGCAAGGCCAGTGACGAGGAGTACCTCTTTATGGCAAAAGCGGGAGACGCGACCCTTTGCCACGCCTCCCTGCAAGTTGTCTGAAAACCACCCTTGGTTGTCCTTTGGGGTTATCCCTTGTTGTTCCTTTGGGGTTATCCCTTGTTGTTCCCTTGGGGTTATCCCCAGGTTGCTCCCTTGGGGTTATCCCTTGGTTGCTCCCTTGGGTTCATTCCTTGGTTGCTCCCTGTTGGCCGCCCTTTTAGTTGACCCTCTTAAGCGAGGCCGACCTGCCGAGTGACTTGATGTTCACGCCAAGGTCTTTCGGGGCCTTGTAGTTGATTGATGAGGCGCCGGAGGCATCCTCGATCGTGATCGAACGCTCAACGTTCACGTTGCAGCTGCTCGCCCCGGAAGTCTCCAGTACGGCATTCTGGGCATTGAAGTTCAGCGCGTTGACCTTGCACGCCCCGGAAGCGTCCACCTCAAACCAGCCGGTTCTTCCCGTGAGCGTCACGTCGCAGGCTCCGGAAGCATCCACGCCGACCTTTCCGAACTCGCCGTTGACCTTGGTCTTCGTGGCCCCGCTGGCATCAATCTCAAGCTTGTCGGCATTGATCTCGAACCGCCCGTTGGACGCTCCGGCGAGATCCAGATCCGCTTCCCTGAAGTTGCCCGAAATCGAGCATGAGCAACCTCCGCTGATCTCAGCCTCCAGCTCTTCCGCATTGACTTTCAGCGAACTGATGCTGCTCGCCCCGCTCATCTCCAGCGAGAAGTCCCTGTGGCCGAGTTCGAATGTGTCCTCGCACGAAAGGCTTGTCGCCCCGGACATCTCCAACTTGCGAAGCTCCGGCATCGTGACCTCAGCCGTGCATGTCCGGTCGCCAAGTTTCCTCTGAATACTTGACGGAATGTTCTTGCTCCAACCGATTCTCAGGACACCCTCGCTGACATGGACATCAAGATACTCAGCAAGTTCCTCCGGCAGCGTCACCTTGACCTTGTAGAAGTCGGACTTGGCAAGCTTTACCTTCACGATCCCGCTCACATCCAGTCCGGTGAAGTCCCGGCAGTTGAACTTGCAGTCGACGTAGTCCGTCTTGGCCGAAGCCTCGGTTGTGCGGGCCGGCGACTCTGAAACGGGCTGTGCGGCAATCGCGGCAACCCCGGAAACCAACATGAGCGCGGCGGCTCCAATAATCATAAACTTTTTCATAACTCTTTGATTTTATTAATTTTATCCAATCCACTAAGAAGTTCTCCATAATATTCCTTCATGATGGCCGCCTTTGCAGCGTCATCAAGCTCGTCCGGCAGCTGGTCAATCATTGCGACCTTCTCGCCGGCAATGCTCCCGACCGTAGTCTCCCACCTCCCGTCCAGATCCCTGGAGAGTATCTCTTCGTAAAGAGCGGTAACTTTCTCTGAATATGTCAGATACACCTGCACGGGATCATCGGCCACGCCGGCGAACCAATCAACTTCTCTCGAAGGACGATTTGTGAATATGACAGCGGCGACAACAGCGGCCGCTACGGCAGTGATAGCACTGAATATCCTTGCGTACCTCCATCGCTTTCCTGCAGTCCCGCCAACCTCGACTTTGCGGTCAGACTCAAGCAGGGCATCCAGCTTTGCCTCAAACCTTGCCTCATGTCCGAAAGGTAGTTCCTGATCGTCAAACACATCAGGATTCCTGCTGATATATTCCTTAAGATCAATCATATTCTTATCCTCCTTAACTTTTCAACCAGTTTGGCTTTCGCCCTTGAGAACTGTGTCCTCAAGGTGCCCTCCCGTTCTCCAGTCAGACTAGCTATCTCCTCATAGTCAAGTCCTTCCACCAACACGAGGTTCAGGATCAACCTGCATGACCCAGGAAGTCCGTCAATCGCCTTCCGCACGTCACTGATGCTCGCCTCCGGAACATCCTCCGAGGCCTCGCTTTCATATTCGGAAACCTCTCCGGCATATTCATCAAGGAAAAGCTTTTCCCTACGTTGCTTTCTTACAGCGTCGATGGATTTTCTGATGCAGGTCCTTCGCAGCCATGCCGCCACTTGCGCCGGATCGCCGGGAACGACATCAGAAGTGATGAATTTGAGGATGGTGTCCTGCATGATCTCCTCGGCCTCCCCGCTGTCACGGACAATCCTCAGGCTGATGTTGTACATCCGTTTGGCGTGCGCCTTGTAGAACTTTATGGACTCTTCTCTTGTCATCTTTTTCTTGTCGTTTCACAATATAAACGAATATTTCCGTTGATTGTTACAGGAAACTCATAATATTTTGAAAAAGTTGAAGCGACCCTGCCGAAGCAGCCCTGCCGAAGCGACCCTGCCGAAGCGACCCTGCCGAGGCGACCATGCCGAGGCGCCCCTGCCGAAGCAGCCCTGCCGAAGCAGCCCTGCCGAGGCGACCCTGCCGAGGCGGCATGATAAGACAAAAAAGCCCGGTGTCTCTCGACCGCGGGCTTCCACACATTTCATTTGGCTTAAAAGATTCTTGTTTGTGACGATAATCACTATCCACCCGCAAAGTTACCGCTCTGACCCATTCCGCACAATACCAACTTCTTGCGAATCATAGTGCGCATGTCGTGATTAGTGGGTATCACCCCGCTCGCCGTCTATGTCCGAGCGTCTGGTCGCAGACTTGTCAGCGAGCTGAATCCCGCCCTTGGGGTCTCAAACGCTCTTCCACGAGCGGCTTTCGGGGCTTGTTGCTGAACTTGTCGGAGTAACGAAGCGGTTACGAACCGGTTACGAAGCGGTTACGAAGCGGTAACGAAGCGGTAACGAAGCGGTTACGAAGCGGGTGTAGATCAGGCGGTGGGTCCTCGGCGGTAGTCCATCGGGGTGATGCCGTACAGTTTCTTGAAGGCGCTGTAGAAATTCGGCGCATGATCGAAGCCGCAGCGCTCGGCGATCTCCTCGATTGTCAGTCCTGGTTTGGTCTCCAGAAGGTGTCGTGCCCGCTGCATCTTGACTCTCAGCATGTAGGTGGCGGGAGAGTCTCCCGTGATGGCCACAAGCTTCCGATGGAGCTGGCGAGGACTCATGCAGAGCTTCTCTGCCAGGGAGTTCACGTCCAGACAGCGTTTGTCCATAAGCTGATAGATGAGATCCACCGTCTTTGCCAGGAAGCGACGCTCGGCATCTGTGAGGCTCGACCCTTTGTCCGTGCCGCCGTCGCTGCCGCCGCCGAACTTGTCACGCAGACGGTGGTTGCGCTCCAGGAGTTTCTCCACCCTTGTGCGCAGCTCGTCGGTGTTGAACGGTTTGGCGAGATAAGCGTCCGCTCCGGCTTCCAGACCACGTATGCGCTCTTCTTCCGTGATCCTCGCCGTGACCACTATTATAGGAATATGGTCGGTGACCTCGTTGCCACGCAACTCCCGGCACACCTCAAGACCGTCCATGCCGGGCATCATCAGGTCGGTGATAATGAGATCCGGAACGAGGTCATAAGCCTTTTTCATTCCTTCGACGCCGTTGTCGGCATAGCTCACGGCGTAGCGGTCCATGAGGTGCGATCCGATGTAGGCGGCGATGTCGCTGTTGTCCTCGATGACCAGCACGCGGCACTGGTCGTCAGCTCCCTCATTGTCTGTAGGTGGATTCTCCGTTTCAGGCAGGAGTGGCGTATTGGCCGCACCTGCCGCCGCGGATTCCTCGGCAATCCGCCGCCGGCTGTCGTTGTGGATCGGTACACTGATCCGGAACCTCGTGCCTTTCCCCACTTCGCTTTCTACGGTTATGGTTCCCTCGACGGCATCCACAATCTGCTTCACAAGCGCCAGTCCCACGCCGGTGCCCACGTGCTGCGTCTCACCCTTGCCTTGGTAGAACGGCTCGAACACACGGGCAAGCGTCTCCTTGTCCATGCCGCAGCCCGTGTCAGCCACATCGATGTGCAGCCGGTCACCATCGCGCCATGACGACAATCTCACCCGGCCGTGCTCCGGCGTGAACTTAAAGGCGTTGGAGAGGAGGTTGTTGACGACCTTGTTCACGTAGTCCGGCACGAAGTCCATCACCACCTTATCCTTGGCGAAGAACTGAAGGTCGATGTTCCTGCTGCAGGCATAGTCTCGGTAGGTCTCGACGATCATAGTGAGCTGCGTCGTGATCTCGCCCTGGCACCAGTCGGCATCGCCCACCTCCGACTTGATCTTCGAGATGTCCAGAAGCTGGTTGATGAGCGTGAGCAGCCCATTTCCCTGCCGCTCGATGGTCCGCGCCTTGCTTCTCACGTCCTCGGAGTCGGATGCCTGCAGGTCGTGGCTCAGTCCGAGGATTACGGTGAGCGGCGTGCGGAACTCATGTGTGATGTTGGTGAAGAAATTCTCGCGCATGGCCGTGAGGCGCTTCAAGGCCAGATGGTTGCGCTGCTGCATGCGCTGGATGTAGAAGAAAGTCGCCAGCACACCTGTCAGCACGAACAGCACAAGGGCGAAGATGGCATAGCCGGTGTGACGCACCGACCGCTCCTGCTCCAGCCTCATCCGAGCCTCGCTCATATTCCTTTCCTGCTGCTTGCGCTCGATGTTCAGGCTCGTGTTCTGGATGCGGTTCACCTTCTCCATGTCAAGAATATTGTTCTTCTTGTCGATGGCCTGCTCGTAGGCGGAAAGTGCCGCGCGGTAGTCGCCGAGCCGCTTGTAGCGCTTATAGTATAAGGTGTGGATCTCCGCAAGATGCTCGTTCGACCTGATGCGCTCGGCCATCACCCTTGCCTTGCCGAGATATTCCATCGCCTTGGCGTCGTTGCCCGTCTCATTGTGGATGCCGGCCAGGGCGATGAGCGAGTTCAGCGCGTGCCAATCATCCTTGGAGGTCTTCATCATCCTGTAGGCTTCCTCGTACTCCGCCGTGGCCTTGCCATATTCCTTGGCCTTCTCGTAGAGTGAGCCGAAATAGGTGTGGCAGAGCGATATGCCGAGCGTGCTGCCCGCCTCCGTGTTCAGCTGCATCGAGCGGCGGTAATATGCCCATGCCGAGTCCGTCTGCCCCCGATGCTCGTAGATGGAGCCGAGGTTGGCGTAGTTGATGGCCTGTCCCAGAGCGCTATGCAGCTGTCTCTCGCCCTCCAGTGCCATCCGCAGTGTGCTGTCGGCACGCTCGTAGTTGCCGAGTGTCATGTAGATGTTGCCCAGTCCGTTGAGCGACACCACGCGGTTCTTTCGTGCGGCAAACGAGGTGTCGGCGCACTCCTCGCTGAGTTTCAAGGCGCGGTAGTGATATTCCTGAGCGACGTCCAGCACTCCCATCCGCCGGTAGTCGGTGCCGATGTTGTTCAGGGCCTGCACCCATTCCAGCGTGTCGCCGAGAGCTTCAGCCTGCCGCAGCCCCTTGCTGTGGGAGCCAAGCGCCTCCTCGAAGCGGCTCTCGTTGCGCAGTCTCCTGCCCAATTCCCTAAGCGCGACGACGCTGCCGAGCCTGTTCCCCTCACCCTCCAACCGCTTTTGCAGCACCGCAAGCGAGTCCGACCCGCGTACGGCGCGTACAATGCTTTCCGCCTCCCTGCGCTCATCGCCACTGAAGGATGCAGACCCTCCACCGCATGAAACGAACAGGAAACAAAGAGGGAAATATGTCGCTAATATGCTTTTAATCAATAATTTATGCTGCCACCCCCCCTGCGAATGTCAATTGGTTCATTGCAAGGTTGTAAAGAGGTTTTAAGAATATTCTCATGGTTCTTCATGTGTATGTATGTGATGTCATTACTGTCCGCTAAAATAACAAAAAGTTGTATTTCCGACAAGAAGTTAAACGTTTTTCGCCTGAATTCCGCAGTTCAACAGTCTGCCAAGTAATCCTTAAAAAGAGTAATAAGTAACACAGTGATAACACGAACGCCCACGCCCCGGCAGCGTTCCCTCCGCGCGCGGAGGTTCAAGGAGGGGCCAAAGACTCATGAAACGGAAAAAATACATTCCGCTCGCCATCACCATGCTGCTGGCTGTGCCCGCGTTCCTGACCTCATGCCAGGAGCCTCCCACGCTGTCTCTGGCTGCGATTATGTCCAGGGTTAAAGGCTGGATAATTGCCCTGCGCGGATCGCTGGCAAAGTCGAGCGGGATTCGGGCTGAACAAAGAGGTGGAGGAGAAAAGGAAGCTAACTTGCAATGTTAAGTGCCACTCTCCAGGCGTGAATCAAAGGAAAACTCGCCCGCAGAGTCTCAAACACTCCTCCACGGGCGGCTTTCAGGCCAAATCCCGCCCTTAGGGTTCACGCAGACACCCCCGGCCGCTGTCCATTTATTTCCCCAGTACCAGGACGTGAATCTCCGGGCGTGAATCAAAGGAAAACTCGCCCGCAGAGTCTCAAACGCTCCTCCACGGGCGGCTTTCAGGGCGAATCCCGCCCTTAGGGTTCTACGCATGGATTCCGAGAGCAATTCGTTTTTCAGAAGGGTCGGAGGAAAAACCATAAACAGATTTGCGCAGGCTCCGCCGCCCGGAGCCTCCCCACGCTGTCTCCGGCTGCGATTATGTCCAGAGTCAAAGTTCCCCTCTATCCTTGGCCTCCATCAGCGCCTCCTTGCCACGGCTGCGATTATCTCCAGGGTCAAAGGCTGGAAACGGTGCAGGATGTACCAAAGAATATCTGCGTGAATCAAGATAATTTTCTTACATTTCCTCTAAAAAACTGTTCCTTTCTTATTGGACGGGCGTAAAAATCGCAGATTTTTATGTAAGTTTGTCCTCTAAAATTTTTCGGAACATGAACTTCAGCGGAATAATCGTCGGGGCGGCCACGTTCCTTATCATCGGAGTGTGCCATCCTATAGTAATCAAGATGGAATATTATTGGGGCAAGGGGAGCTGGTGGCTGTTTCTGCTTGCGGGGCTGGCCTTTGTCGCCGCGTCCATATTCGTGGATAACGATGTCGTCGCAACGATCCTCGGCGCCGCCGCATTTTCCTGCTTCTGGGGCATCAAGGAGATGTTCGAGCAGGAGCGGCGTGTCCTGAAAGGCTGGTTTCCGGAGAATCCAGCCCGCCATGACTACTACGAAACCATCCGCAGCAAGTCTGACCGTGGTGGTTCGACAGGCTCGTCAACCGCTCATTCAGGTCATCCAACCGCTTCTTCCGGTCGCTAAGCCCGCAGAAGCAACTTGGGCCCACAGAAGCAACTT